>Ga0307513_10000810_pt1 | contig 45581 bp, 33 predicted proteins | sample 15_EM_MG_FD_202174 | JGI IMG/M metagenome (GOLD analysis project Ga0307513, IMG submission 202174) | Populus trichocarpa ectomycorrhiza microbial communities from riparian zone in the Pacific Northwest, United States - 15_EM | ecosystem: Host-associated > Plants > Roots > Unclassified | place...
CCCTTTGGAATCAGGGAACTCTTGAATGATCTCTGTAGTTAGCTCTGATGAACTTCCTCTTGCAGAAAAGCATGTCTGGTGGTTAGATCATGTCTCCCTTTTCCTCAACCTAGAATTTCATTTCTTTCTGTTTGATTAACTTGTTTCATTCTGGTAACAGGATTAAGGCCTTCTTCGTTATCGCATCGTGGGTCAATTTGCTAGGTTACTGGATTGACGCAATAGATTAATTATCTTAATAAATTCAAATTCATGTTGTTTTTGATGAGTTGCTAAAAAGTTGATTATGCATTCACAGTATAGAATATTACCTCTGCAGACCATTTCTTTTCGATCCTCAGTATCCACTAATTACAAAACTAATCCTCTATGTCACAGTCTCAGTACACAAAAGACAATAGTAATTTCTCATACTATATTTTCTCAGGCACAACACGGTAAGGAAATCAGGTTTTCATCAGCAGCCATACTTGACAAATCATGGAGCACTACTAAATCCATGTTATCGAGCACTTGTAACCAGTTTTCCGGCCAAGAACTTCAACTAAATTTAGGAATGAGTTTTTTTGGAAACCTAAAGAACTTGTTTTCTATGCATAATATTAGGCTCTGAAATTCTTTGACAAGATTTGAGGACGTAATTTCCCACGATATATATCAAGGAAGATGTGCTGTCGAAAGAGAGGAATGTCTTGTTGGGTGAAAGGAAAATGATCTCCAAGTGCAAGACAATCAGCATACTTCATCACAAATATACCACAATCTACTCCGCTGCAGTTGCAACAAACAAATCACACATAAATACTCATTAATTAATAGAACTGCAAGCCATTTTGAATTTTCCCAAAAGAGATGGTATGAAAAGTCAAGAAAAAAATTGAACAGAACTTGTCAAACATCTGGTCGCATTGGAGCAAAAGATCTGGCTCAACACTGTCACCATGACAAACAAACTGAAGAAGACACTGAAAGTAATTAGTTACTTACTTTGTTTGGCGAGGAAGATCCACGGGCTCCAGAAATTGCCATTCTTGTGCATTATCATAACCCAACTTTGGCATTAGGTGCTCTATAATCCACCTTGAAATTACACCCTTTTTATCATGATGAGAATTTAATGAATCTAACCATAGCAATGCCCTACTCTCTATGTCGACACAGATGAGGATCCAATGATTTTCCAAGCACACTGGAATGAACAACTAAATGATGATGAAAATGATAGGTACGTTAGAGAATGAATTGAGCAAGTTACAAACAGGCATTGAAATCATTTGTCTAGCTCAAACATTAAGCTTAATTACCTTTGATGTGCCTGCTATCTCTTCAATGTTTAAGTAAGATAGCACTTTCGACTCGGTCCATTTCCCAGAAAGCAAGAAGCTCTGGTAAATTTTCACCAGAACACAGTTTAAAGCAAAAAAATATAGAGAAATAAAAAGGGCCTAGTTCTAATCTCCTTTACCATAATCCAAGTTGGCAACGAGTAGTTCTTCATGTACAAATTAGGAAACTCCATCCATCTCTTCCTCAGCAGCTCGAAATATGCATTAATAACCTTGTTATAAAGACATAAAACAATGGTTTCAGCATTTACATTAGATTTCAATGCAGAAAAGTTGAACAGAAAAATAGAGGAACTATACATACTGAGTCATCAACGTAATATTGTTTAGCCTCCCAGATTGGGGTGTTAGATGGAGGAATTCTAAGCAAACTTGCCAATGATGTGTCGCAAACGCTCAATTTCTTATCTCTCCCGGCAGAATTCCTGTAAGTTTTTAAGTCACATCTGCATGATTAAGACTAATTGATGGGCCATGTAATTGTTAAGATCTAGAGTGATTTCTGTGCGCATACCCTGTAAGCCGACGGGACATCCATCTGTTAATTCTTCTCGATTCCCTCTCTGTAGGAGAAGAAACCAAATATTCTTGTACCTCCTATAAATGATCATCACATTCATTTGTTACGTTATCATTTGCTATTAACAAGGGTGATTGTGACGATGAGCAGAGGATAAATCTAAAGAAACTTGAGGAATAGGCCTTTAATCTTCAACCGATGACTAACTGCAAAGAATGGAACAAATGTTGATTAAGCATTCACAGTACAGAATGTTACCTCTGCAGACCATTTCTTTTGGTTCCAGAATATCCCAAGTGTTTTAGAATTATCGTAAGCACTGTCATCTTCAGAATCTGAAGAGCACACTTCCTCTGGCTCAATTACTGAAGATACACTTGCATCTTCAATTGTGATGGGATAACTAATGCCAACCCCTTGAGCGATTAAGATTTTTCACAAAATCAGAAAATAAAAATGAGCACAATTACTTGATGATTAAATATAGGAAAAGAAGAGAAAGAGTGCAAGAGATTATTTACCTCTACTAAACTCAGTTGGATCGATGGGTTCCCACAATGAAGCAAAGAACAGTGGGCGACAATGAATTGGGTAGAACATAGGAAATTTACAAATAGTTTTGAACAACCTGGATGCGTTCTGAAATGGACGGAACCCTGCACCAAGCAATCGTTCTTTCCACTGATCAAATGTCTGGTGCCGCTCAACCCTGTCAATGCCCTTACATGCAACAACATTGCTAATCTGTCGTCTCCAGTGCCTCTCCAGTATCTCTTCTCTATCTGTCTCACCAGAAACGCAATTAAAATGATTAAAAACTCTAGAGTAGTATTGGAAAGACAGGGCAAAACGGTCAAAGAAATCAGGACTGTTGTGATCGGCTTCCTGCTCATTAATCAACATAAATTTTGGTTTCAGCTCCTTCAGTTTTGAAAGTACTCTCTCGATTGCTCCCTCAACGGCAAGCAATTTGTGGAGTTCAAATTCCCATCTCACTATAACTATCTCATCCTCGCTTGTGCTTTCCAGTTTGAGTACACATTCTTCTATATCAGCAGGAATATTGGCTTCAAATTGTTTGAGCTGGAAATCGATGTTCAACTGTCGTGCCAGTTCAGTGAGTTTTCGTTGCCTTTCTTGGATATGGTTGTTGTCTTTACACGGATTTGGCCCGATATTAGTTAACCGGAATACTCTATTGGGCAGAAACTTTCTTAACAAAGAATCATATTCCCGGCTGCCTAGCATGATGGAAAAGTCAATGAAGTGGACTGGTTGCTCTCCACTGAAATAGGCAGCGGCAAGGTAATCGATGGTGGCAGGGATGAATTCAAAATAACGAAGAGAACGCTGGGTGTTCACAATTGAGGAGGGAAGCAACGGAAAAGGATTTCGAGGATACACTCCATGGACTCGCCTAGCCAGAGCTTCAGCAAAGTAGCTGACAACTTTTTTTGTCACTTCACTGGTTTCCTCGGCAGTCAGACCTTCCATTTCCTCATAAAGAACATCTGCTAGTTTGAGATTACCACCTGCAACTGCCTTAGCACAAGCCATCAATTTGTTGACCAGAGGAGAGCTCATTTCTGTAAGCACCAAATTAAGATCCGGTGGCCCTGTCATGTGGATGGATAAACAGAATACATGGTGATCTCTTTTCTTTCTTTGGTAGCTTAGAACTAAGTATCCGTGATCCATCAGCCCCCCATTCCCTTCCTCCCTCTTTCCTCGTTTTTTTTCTTTCTTTTTCTTTATTGACTATGAATTGCTTTGTTCCTGCAAGTCAATGGCAGGCAGGCAGGTACTCGCTGTCCACACACATTTGCCAACCAATATATTTGCTTGACTCCCACGCAAGACCATCTTCTTTTGGTCGAGTCTAGCAGGACCCGACCTTACAAGCTTCCTTTCTTCCAAGTTGTATGGCTCCTTCCTTGAAACACTCCATTAAATAAAGTCATAAATTGCTTCATTCTCCGCCACCAATTAATCATTTTAGTTTAAAATTCTTTTTCCATCATCTGATCATCATATGTATTGATATATTTAGCGAAATTTATTTATGCGCAGCACACACGCCTATGCAGAAGACTCGTCGAATTCTATAGAAATAGACGTTGGCAGCCTTGTCAGATTAATAATACGAGAAAGGCTAGCAGTTCAACAACAGGACCTTCTTTTCTTAGCTCGGATAGGGAAAAGGGATCCCACCTCTAATCACACACACATATATTCATGTAGGCACAGACAGACATTTGCCATAGGATCACTGCAGAAGGAACCGAATATCAAGGAATCAGATATCTAGAATGGCTTGGTAGTCGAGGTTTAGTTGCCACCATTGATGACATTAACCAAGTATATTAATATAATCAGGGGGTATACTTTTGGCACTTGCCAAGGAAATGTTCAAGCTAACAACATAATAACCTAATGCATTAGCATTCATATTCTATTAAACTACTAGCTAGTTGTTTGACTCACGTTTGGATATTTGTTTTTTCAAAAAAAAAAACATCCAAAAGAAAATTGTTCCCAAGGAAAACTTTTTTTGAGAATTCAAATAAGGATAATGTTAAAGAAGAGTGGTATTGCCAATAAAGCATTTGTTTAGTTAGGTGCATTGGTTGTGCTTTTAAAATTATAATTGTGTTCTTATAATGCATTGAAAAAAAATAATGACACTCTTCATTGGCATTCAACTCAACGGATGTGATTCAATTATTCTTGAATTTGACTCAAAAAAAATGCAAACGCACAAAAAAAAAACATTTAAAGACTAAATTGAAAAAAAAAACAAAGTTTTGAATAACAAATCCACAATAAAATGTGAGAGGGTTAACAGTGATGTATGCATAATGATTTGGCCACACTATTTAATGTTTTTTGATAATTAATTAATGATGGAGAATTTTTAACTGTGATGTCACTGTGGCCTCAAGTATGAGAACACAAATATTTGGTAGAAAGAAATGCATTTTGCATGCTATAACCCCTTAACCTCAATATTTGGAGTCAAGCCTATGACACAGTTATAGCTCTGTAATTATGTTCTGTTTTTACCATTTCACTTCAATTCAGTAGCAATGTCATTTACAAGCAAATTAAGCATGCTTAGATTTCTTCCTTTGATGGAGGCTATTGCAGAACAATAAATTATGTTAAGCTAAATAGATACTGTCAGAAAATATATCTCCACATCAACTGAAAAGGAATTCAACAATCATCTTTGAAGTGGAAAGTGAAGCTTTCGTGTCCTTTTCGTCCAATCCACAACTCCATTGCCTTTTTCCAAGTAGAAAGGGCCGGAAATCACCAACAAGGTATTGGATCCGAGTTGACTTCATATGAAGTTAGAATCCAATCGATACTATGAAGTCTGAAATCCCAAGTTTACTAGTCAGCAGTCAATAACAAGGCATCTAGTTAACAATCCAAGAAGAACGGTTCCATCTTCGGTTTCATAACTCTTACGAAAGGGAAAAGTGATTGTTTAGAAGGTGTGACCCATACCCACTACATGCACTTGTGCAATCCTCTTTAGGCCATCTTTCTTGATTGATTCCAATATGTTCCTTCAGACAAGTTAGATTTTAGTTATGTTAATCTTGTCATCGCATAAATTTTGTCAGCATCATAATGTTCTTGCAATAAGATCCGAAGATGCCTGCTACAAGCACTTTAGATCACGTTTTGCTTTACCTATAAAAGTAACGGGAGCAATTATTTAGCCCGAACAAGCTATGACAATGATTCATTAGTAATTTCCGTCTGTGGTCCGATTCCTTTACCTCCAATCCCCCCCCCCCCCCCCATCGTAGTATCAGCAGATGGCCACTAGTGGTGACCCACCATATCTCCTATATATATGAAGAAGCTCTGGAATGTGTCTACTTCCAAGCTTTAACTCAACTCAAACAAATATGGACATTACTCATAGCATCAAGCAGTTTTTTCTTTCAATCGCCACTCTCTTGAACCTTGTCTGGGGCAGAGTTAGATGCCTTCTACCATCACATTCATCAAATAGATCACCTCCTTCTCCTGCCTTCGACCTCGAATCGCAATCACTGGAAGCACTTGCACAGCTACCCCCACAGACCCCTCTTACCACTAACCAAATATCTCAAAACCCAGAAATCCAACCTCCGCGTTTTGATAACACGGCCCCAGAAATGCTGCTACAGCCACTTCAACCATTACATCCATCACATGCACCACCTGCTTCTCCTGCCATTGACCTCGAATCCCAGTTACAAGAATCACAGGCACAACCCTCTGTTACCATTTATAATCAAGGATTATCTGAAACCCAAGAAACACAGCCCTTACATTCCACACCCATCAACACGGACATATTGCCGCAAACAGCACAATCACAGGCTCCTCAACCTCATTCTGCCATGGAAACAGAGCTGCAATTAGCACCTCCAACACAACAAACACCTCCCCGTGCCATCAATCCACGACAAATCAATACGGTAGTTGTCAGGCAGATATCTGTAGAATGGCCTAATGTAATCATGGGATTCTGTTTTCAGGCAGCGATTCAAATAGCTCTCCAATACGAAACAACTCAACATTCCAAACTCCCTGTTTTCTTCTACCTGCGTTCTTTTTCCATACTACTCACCTTTGCTTCCCTTTTTGTTTCACAGTTAATTAGCAACAGGTTCCCTGACACATCCAAAGTATTGGAGAAAGTTGCAACATTCCTTGCCGCCACTGCTTTTTTCACCACCATTGCAACACCATTGACCCTCGCCTTCAAGTGAAATGCAAATAAATCTGTTAAGACTTTAAGCTGATACGCTTTGTGTTGCCAAATTCTGCTTTGAAGGACAGTACGGTTGTCTCTTGCGACTCTTACTTCTCAAGAGAAATGTAAGGCAGTTGATTTGTGTGTATGCTGAGAGATATAATAGTGATACAGTTCTTTATGTAAGATCCAGTTCCACTTCTTTTATTAAGGATTTGTGTTCTTGTAGCTTACTTCAAGAATTTTCTTGATTAGTCTTAATCATTGTCCATTGATTAATTCTCTACAAGGAATACAATTGATTAATTTAGAACATGGGATCATATGTGCGTGGTGTGCTAAGTATTTGAGTGAAATGTACGAGACTCACCAATCTTGATACTCAATGCTTAAGTTATTTTTCTTAATAAAATTACAAAATCAATTAATACAATAAAGTTTTGAGAATAACGAAAAAATTAAATTCAATATACCACAAGAAAATAAAATATATTATATAGTTGTTTTTTAATATTTGATTTTATCTTTATTAAGACCCATTATTAGCAATAATTTTCCTCCCTCCTATCAAACAGCCTTCACATATCATCCTTTTTAACTATTTTTTTCCTTCAACACTTCACCTCTAAACCTCACCTCCTTGACAATTCTCCTTCAAATTTATCACCTCATACCATTCCAGAACAGCCTAATTGTCAAGGAATCAAGTGTTAAGAATATAAAAAATGACTAAGTATGAAATGTTAAGGATTCACTAGCTCCAAGAAAATCTAATTTCTGTCACCAAAATTCCAAATTGAATCTGTCCCTATCTGATTCAAGATTTTGAACACAACTAGTTTATTTGGATCTATCCCTATCCGATTATCACCATTGTTTACTTTGGACACGTCTTGCCATCTCAACTTATCTATGAAAAATGACTTGAAGGATCCCCCCTCTCATACTACTCCAACTTTCCTCGTAAGCGGGAGTAGTTGAAGAATGTTTTTTAAATTGTTTTTCACATTTGTTTTCTTCAAATTTTCATCCAACCTTTCACACGCGATAGCCAAGGGTATATGATGAATATCTTTGACACGCGACATCGGATCGGGTTTCTTTTTTTTCATCCGAACGTTTCTTTCATTTATTTTTCTCCCTTCACAACCCCCATGATCCTCTGCCCACATATCATTGTGTCCCACAAAAGAAAAATCGTGTAAGCCCTGCCGATTCTTTATCTATTCACCAGTGGAACTTGTTACTCTCTCTCTCTCTCTCTCTATTTGTCAAAAATAAAGTTCCAGGGTTGAGTTTACCATGTTCCAGTCAATTTAGGTAAGCTTTAGGGAACTTGGAGGGCAGGAATGGTGATTAAGATCAAAGGGGCAAGCTAGTTTAGTTAGATCTCATTAAGACCAAAAGATTTTAACAATTAAATAAAGGCAATTAGAACAAATTACTTAGTAAGATTAAGTTGAAGTACTTTGAAGTAGCAGTGCTTCTGTTTTTATTATTTTGGGATCTCTAGCAATGAAGAAACTAAATAAGTAAAAATATGGCTAATGTTACAAGTGCAATGATTATCTTATTCTCATGTTCCAGAAAACAGATTTGGTGGGTTATCATAAGCATTTTCATCTTCAGAATCTGAAGAGCACACTTCCTCTGGCTCAATTACTGAAGACACACTTGCATCTTCAGTTGTGATGGGATAACCAATGCCAACCCCTTGAGAGATTAAGATTTTTCACACAATCAGAAAATACAAATGAGCACAATTACTTGATGATTAAATCTAGGAAAATCAAAAAATACAAATGAGAAATGTGAGTTTATTTTTTTTATTTTTTATTCATGTGGGGTGTCCGGGCCAGTTTACACGTATTTCGACTAATCCCCACGAGCCCTGAAGTTAGGTAAATTGATCTGGGTTATTCTAGGTCAACCTATTTTTTATAAAAAATTAAAAAATATATTATTTTAAAAAAACATAATAATAAAAAACAAATTTTAACCTTGTTTTTCCTGACTGGCCGGGTTGTTGATGATTTTCAATTGTATTTTTATGTCTAGAGTTGATGATTTCGTTTTATTGAAGAAATTTAGACATTTCTTTACTAAACATCTGTGAGAATATTAGAAAACAAGAGTACTATCAAAGAATTTTAAGCGTTTGAGAACAAATATTTTTTTAAAAAAAAATTATGATCTCAAATTCTGTTTTTGGAGCTGATAATTTTTTTCATTAAATAAAGTATAAATTGACATCATTTTTTCCCAAGGGCATTAAACCTAAAACATCAACAAGGACAAACAAAAAACAAAATAATTCATGGAAAAAAAATAACAAAAGTCATTAAGCAAGCTCAATATTTAACGTGACTAAACATCTCAAAGCTTGATTCATTGATGGATTTTGTTTGAACTCCATTAAACAATCCAATATTTAAGTTTTAATATATTTAAATATATGTAATTCAAAAGGGTGTTATGGTACTTATAACATATAGATATGGATTATGTATGAATTAATATATTTAAATCTTAATCAATAAAATTTTGATATCTATTAAAAAATTAAACTCACCCACTAGATTCATATTGACACTTATGATAGAAAAATAAAAATATTGATATCGAATTGAAAAGGTGAAAATATGAAGAAATTTTTTCAACTTTATACTTCAAGTCATAATTTCTAGACATGGGTTTATTGTAGAAAATTCTTAAAATTAATAAAAACTTCAAATCATAAGTAGTTTAAGTTACATATTGAATATATTTTTTTGGTAAGATGTAAAGTAAAAAACAAAAACTCATATCTTATACTAGATCAACACATATCAAAGTTCTTCAAATTGTTCAAAAATTTATGATAGTATAGAAGTTCATTTATATATTATTTAATCCCTTATAAATTTAAGTCATTTGTCTTAATAAAATTATAAAATCAAATAAGACAATAGTGTTTCTGTACAAATTTGAGAATAACTAAAAAATTAAATTCAATATACATCAAGAAAACAAAATATATTATATAATTATTTGTTAATATTTAATTTAGAAATTGATTTTATCTTTATCAAGACCCGTTATTAGCAATAATTTTCCTACCTCCTCTCAAACATCCTTGACATTTCATCCTTCAATTTTTTTTTACCTTTAACACTTTACCTTTAAATTTTACCTCCTTCAATTTTTTTCACCTCAAACCAAAGACAACCTAATTGTTAATTGTCAAGGGATCAAGTGTTAAAAATATAGAAAAGTGATCAAAGTATATTGAAATGTTAAGGATGCACTCCAAGAAAATCCATTTTTGTCACCAAAATTTGGGATTAAATTATATTCTGAAATAGTATATTTACCATTATAAATTAGTTTCATCCTCTCAAATCCATTAGTCGAGTGGGATGGAAAACAAAAAGTCTTCCTTTTAAGAAGATTGACAAAAGAGCAGAAATGTTGGTTTATGTTAGAAGATTCCTTCTCTTCAAAAGCTTAAAGAAAGAGAATAAAAAATCCCCCATCACTGTCGATCATCGGGTATGTTTACCTTTCTTTCATGCCATCTTTCCTTTCAATTACTTTTTTTCTTCCCCCTCCCACAAAAGAAAATCCATGGAAGCCCTACCATCGGTTCTACATCCGCGGTCCTAATTGGTGTCCACAAGAGCAATTGAAGATTTGTCACCATGTTGCAACAAACAAATCACACATAAATACAGAAAAGCCCCATCTTCTATTGGTCGAGTCTAGCAGGACCCGACCTTACATGCTTCCTTTCTATATCTTACTTTTCATTCCAAGTTGTATTGCTCCTTCCTAGAAACACTTCATTAATTAAAGTAAAAAATTCCTTCATTCTCCACCGCCAATTGATCATTTTAGTTTAAAATCCATTTTCCATCATCATATGTATTGATATATTTAGTGAAATTTATTTATGCTTAGCACACACGCCTATGCAGAAGACTCATCGAATAGGAATAGACATGGACAGCAGCAGCAGCCTTCCCTGATTAATAATTCTAGAAATGCTAGCAATCCAACTACATGACCTTCTTGTCGTAGCTCGGATAGGAAAAAGGGATCCGACATCTTTAATCAAAGACACACACATTCATGTAGGTACAGACAGACATTTGCCATAGGATCGTTGCTGAAGGAACCGAATATGAAGGAATCAGATACCTAGGAAATGTTCAGGCTAGCAACATCATTACCTGGCATTTGTCTTCTAGGAGACCGTTAATTGATGATGGAGACTCTTAAGGGTGCATGTCATGGTGGCCTAAAGGACTAATCAGAACAAAAATGTTTGGTAAAAGGAAATACATTTTGCTAGCCATACCTCTTTAACCTCAACATTTGGAGTCCTATTGCACAGTAATAGTTCTGTAATTATGTTCTGTTCTTATTATTTTACTTTAATTCAGTGGCAAAGTCATTTACAAGCAATCTTGGCTTTCATTTGTGATCTAATGAAGGATATTACTTAAATTTAATATAATATGGTAATAACAAGAAACCTATAATAAAAAAAAAATAGATAAAATTGTTGGAAGCAAATTAAGCACACTTGGATCTCTTCTTCCTTTGATGGACGCTATTCCAGAAAAACAAATTATGTTTACCTAAATGGATACTGTAAGAAAGTATATCTGAACATGAAGTGAGAAGAAATTCAACAATCATCTTCGAAGAGGAAAGTGAAGATTTCGTGTATCCACAACTTGAATGCCTTTTTTCCAAGTAGAAAGGGCCGGAAATCACCAACTAGGTATTGGATCCGAGTTGACTTCTTCATGATCGATAATATGAAGAGGGTCCCAAGTTCCATGCCCTCTTTCTCCACTCTTTACTAGTCGATAGGCCAGTCTAGTTAACAATCTAAGATGAACGGTTCCGTCTTAGGTTTTATAACTCTAAGAAAGGGGAAAGTAATTGTTTAGAAGGTGTGAGTGTGACCATTGCCAACTACATACACATGTGCATTCCTCTTTAGGCCAATCTTCTTTCCTTATTTCTTCCTTCATTGATTCCATTCTGTTCCTTCAGATAAGTCAAGCTTTAGTAATGTTAATGTAATCGCAGCAATTTTGTCAGCATCATAGCTCTTGCAACAAGACCCGAGGATGCTTGAGACAAGCACTTTAGATCACATTTTGCTTTACGTATAAAAGAAATGGAAGCAATTATTTAGGCAGAACAAGCTTATGCTCATGAAATATCCGATTAGAAATTTCTCATTTACCCATGCCCACATGACAAATATCCGACTGTAGTCTGAATCCTTTATCCCACAATCCCCTGACTTGGATGTTGTCTTTCCAATAAAGAAATTTATCAGCAGATTGCCACCAGTGGTAGCCCCACCGTATCTCCCTATATATCCACCTCTTGCATGTGTCTGCTTCCAAGCTTGAACTCAAACTCATACAAAAATGAAAACTACTCAAAGCATCAAGCAGTTTTTTCTTCCAATCACCACTTTCTTGTTCCTTGTCTGGGGCAGATTTAGATGCCTTCTACCATCGCGTTCAACAAATAGATCACCTTCTTCTCCTGCCTTCGACCTCGAATCGCAATCACTGGAAGCACTTGCACAGCTACCCCCACAGACCCCTCCTGCCACTAACCAAATATCTCAAAACCCAGAAACTCAACCTCCGCATTTTGATAACCAAGCCCCAGAAATGCTGCGACCGCCTCTTCAACCATTACATCCATCACTTGCAACACCTGCTTCTCCTGCCATTGTCCTCGAATCCCAGTTACAAGAATCACAGGCACAACCCTCTCTTACCATTTACAATCAAGGATTATCTGAAACCCAAGAAACACAGCCCTTACATTCCACACCCATCAACACAGAGATATTGTCGCAAACAGCACAATCACAGGCTCCTCAACCTCGTTCTGCCATGGAAACAGAGCAACAATTAGCACCTCCAACACAACAAACACTTCCCCGTGCCATCAATCCACGACTAATCAATACGGTAGTTGTCAGGCAGATATCTGTAGAATGGCCTAATGTAATCATGGGATTCTGTTTTCAGGCAGCGATTCAAATAGCTCTCCAATACGAAACAACTCAACACTCCAAGCTCCCTGTTTTCTTCTGCCTGCGTTCTTTTTCCATACTACTCACCTTTGCTTCCCTTTTTGTTTCACAGTTAATTAGCAACAGGTTCCCTGACACATCCAAAGTATTGGAGAAAGTTGCAACATTCCTTGCCGCCACTGCTTTTTTCACCACCATTGCAACACCATTGACCCTCGCCTTCAAGTGAAATGCAAATAAATCTGTTAAGACTTTAAGCTGATACGCTTTGTGTTGCCAAAATCTGCTTTGAAGGACAGTACGGTTGTCTCTTGCGACTCTTACTTCTCAAGAGAAATGTGAGGTAGTTGATTTGTGTGTATGCTGAGAGATATAATAGTGATACAGTTCTTTATGTAAGATCCAGTTCTACTTCTTTTATTAAGGATTTGTGTTCTTGTAGCTTACTTCAAGAATTTTCTTGATTAGTCTTAATCATTTTCCATTGATTAATTCTCTACAAGGAATACAATTGATTAATTTAGAACATGGGATCATATGTGCGTGGTGTGCTAAGTAATTGAGTGAATTGTACGGGACTCACCGATCTTGATATTCAATGCTAAAGAGTCTTTTGTATGGAACTTGTTGCGGTACTTGTCTAGCTGATGATCAAGGAATGATTATCGTGCCTTCAGAACATTGAGTTGGTGAATTTGGATTTAACTATCATGCCATAAAAATTGTTTCTGTTAAAGGATTAATAAAATATTTAGGTGTTATATATCTCTTTCACTCGCATGTGTGATCAAGTGCTTTCTAATTAGTTTGGTTAGCGGGTAAAACCTTGACTTAGTCCCACACGTATCTTCATCGAGGAAAAATCCATTTGGGTCCCTTGTAGTTTTCTATATTTTCAATTGTACTCCTATGTGTAGAGTTGATGAATTTCGTCTTAATGAAGAAATTGTAGACATTATTCATATTTGTGATTCTTTTAGACAATGAATAAAGATTTCTGAGCGCTTGAGGACCAAATTTTAAAAAAGAATTCTTTAGGATCTCAAATGTATTATTATTTGATAATATAAGAGTTTATTTATATATCATTTGATCAACTCGCATCAAGATCTTTTAAATTGTTCAAGATTTTATGGTAGTATAAAGGTTCATTTCTCCCTTATAAAATCAAGTTATTTTTTTTTAATAAAATTACAAAATCAAATAATACAATAAAGTTTTGAGAATAACAAAATTAAATTCAATATACAACAAGAAAATAAAATATATTATATAGTTGTTTTTTTTTATATTTGATTTTATCTTTATCAAGACCCATTAATAGCAATAATTCTCCTCCCTCCTATCAAGCATCCTTCAAATTTCATCCTTTAACTATTTTTTCCTTCAACACATCACCTCTAGAATCATAAATTCCACATTGGGTATGTCCTTTCTTTCATGCCGACTTTTTTTTTGCAATTACTTTTTTCTTCCCCAAGCTTAAAGAAACCCCACCATCGGTTCTTGTCTTGCTTATCATGGATAGTCGTCGGATCGTACCCCCCCCGGGTTTTGGATGGTTTTGTCCGATCACATTTGCTTTCTTTATATATCCAACCAACATTTCACACGCCATAGGCAAGGGTATATGATGCATATCTTTGACACGCGATCATCGGATAGGGTGACTTTTTTCATCCGAATATTTCTTTCAATTAGTTTTTTTTTGGAGCCACTACCCGCAACTTTCCTCGTAGGCAAGGCTACGGGGTCACCTACCATTTTTCTTTTGGCCTTTTCTAGATCCGTGTATTTTTTTTCAAATGTTTTTTAGATTGTTTTTCAAATAAAAAAAATATTAAATTAATATTTTTAAAGTTTTTTACTCCTATATTCAAGATATATATATATATATATATATATATATATATATATATATAAACAACCATCTTCTTCCAAAACAATTGTAATTCTATTTTCATAATAATAAATATATTTTTAAATAATCTATGGTAGTAATGGTGGTGGGATGAATCACAATAATTGAAAAAATAATTTTATTTTCAATCCTATCTCTTTAGAAATAGATTATTTTCATGTTTTTTACTCTTTAAATTCATTTTTTTCATTAGAATAGCATTTAGTTATTATTTTAAAATAAAAAAGACAAGGAAATAAAAGGGACATGTCTCCCTTTCAAAATTATTTCAACAAACTTTTATTTTTTATACATGTCTCTATCTCTTTAATAAAGTAATTTTTTATCTCTTTTATATTTATCATTTTATCATGAAACACCATACCAACATAACCTAGAGGATAGACTTGCTTGGAAAGGAAGTCATGGCTAAACCCATAATCGATCGTTCATTAATGTCAAAAAAAAAAAATATATATATATATATATAGATTTGGCAATATATATTTCAAGGCACAATATCCATTTATAAGTCATCAAAATAGATTGGATTCATATATATATATATATCTAACTCCATATCTCTTATTAATTTGCCAATATATAATATTTTATATAATGAAATGATTTACGATCGATCAGGGTAGTAATTAATATATAGAAAGAACTTAATACTCACACACACACACACACACACACACTTCCATTTACGTCCGTACAACTGCACCTTTATATATAACATTGCATCAAGAAGAGCATGTGCATGGAATGAATATACAAAGCAAGAGAAACAAGCAAATTGGTATTTCCTCGTCAACCAAAAAAGATATGGAAAAGTCTTCACTACTCAAGCTGGCCTTTTAGTCCTCCTTTTCACCATTGCAGCTTGTTAGTTTCTCTCTCGAATCATACATTTGCTTCATACTTTCTTTACATTTCTCTTTTTTTTAAGAAAAAAGTTAGTATATTTAGAAATTAATTGTGAAAATATTGTGGTTGTCAGGTTCACATTTGGCAGCTGCAAGGTTTCATGTATACAATTTGAGATGCCATAAGGCTTCAGACTGTGTAGGCGAAAAATGCCCTGTTTGTGCAGATTGCTAATGTTCGTCAGCCAATGGGTGTCAATGCAAGGGTTTATCCTCTTCGGAGAACACCATGCTTGCACCTTGATGAGCTCAAGCAGCAAACTCAAGGCATTGAGGGCGGGGACACAGTAGTGATGTTGGATGTAATAAACTACACATTCTTTCAATGAAGTCCTTGTTGTTGAGATCAGGATTTCAAGAGAATGATGATAATAAAGATGGACAGTGTTTCTTGAAGACAAAATTTTTATCTTGAATGATCATATATATATTTCGAAGTAATCAAGAAAATATTATAAGCGACCATGAGATCCATGAGTTCACCACAAATTAATTACCAGTCAAAAATTATTGAGGGAGCTAATTTTTCTTATTTATATTAATAAGTCTCATTTCACCATCCAATTTAATTGGTCTAAGCAACCATTTCATTAATGTTGCTAGGTTTGCTGTTGTTAGTTGTTGCTGGTGCCGAAGCTTTAACCTTGGTTCAATGGTGTGAAATATATAACACAGAACAGTACCAATCTTTGAGCAAAGTTAGTCGTGCGCTAAAGTGTTCAAAGAAAGAGATAAAGTGATGATTTTTTTGCACAATGAGAGATTTTCAACAGTGACTTGTAGCGAACTTATTTCCAAGTTAAGTTGTAGAGTTTTAATTTAATTTCCTAGTTAAGTATTTTGGTTTATATTTTTTTTTCCAAATTTGATTTTCTCAAAGAGAGAGAGTTGAGCACATGTATTCACTAGCTTGTCAACATAGCAAAAGGGAGCTTGGAAAAAATGGATTTCTCATTAATCATTAGTGGCACTGAAAAAACGCATAAGAATACAAACTATAAGGAGTTCTCTTAAGCAGCCTGGAAAAATGGATTCTCAATGATCAGTACTAGCTTGTTTTTCTTGCCAGGCATGCTGCAATTGAAAAATACATACGAACACAAACTGCATGGAATTTTTTTAGAATTCGACACAAGCCATCCAGAATTAAACTGGGTTATGGCATTTGAGCAGTGTTCTTTTTCTGCAGCCTACTTTGGATCCTTGGGAATAGTAAGTCATTCAGTTGTCTTTCAGCACTATATTCTGAGGTTGCCTGCAGAAACAATGGAGTTGAGAGAAAGAAGTATGTCATGGGTAAAGGAAGGCCAAATCTGAAGTGAACCAGAAACAATAGCAAGACTAGAAAACTAAATGCAGCTGATCAACAGGTATTGACATCAGCAGAAACAATTGCTTACAGAAGCACATACCCTTGAATTGAACGCAAACCGCAATGTTTGGATTTGCGTTCCAGAACAAACTCTCAAATCAAATCCAAGAGAATCTACATCAATAATCGTTGCCTCCTGCAATATAATAAGAAAACTGATTATTTATAAAATGAAAGTAAGCCACAGAAAAATGGATTATTGTTTGATGGCAACAGCAAAATCAATTAGTGTTTGATGCTTCAGGTAATCTAAGTCCAGCGACACTAACCAAATATCAAAATCTAAAATATTTTCAAGAGCTTCGGAGTTGTCCAAGGTTTTCTTTTGTTTTTTTTTAAAAGAAAAGGAAAAAAGAGCATGAAAATTGCATGGTTATGTTTCACAATGGGTTGCCTAACTAAACATTCAGACAGGAGCAAGAAAGGCAATAGTTCAACAAACAATTATAAACTTCAAGTTGAAAGATAAATTTTCACACGGTGTAGTTCAACATTTACTGATGAACTGAACTTATGTGTATTACCTCCACTTGGATACCCTTGCATCTCCAACAAAGAGATTTAAAGGCCTGCGTAATCTTTTCACCACCAGCTTTCAGACGAGATATGATTTTGGCTGCCGAAAGTGCAATCGCATCAGGTTGTCCTTTCCTAAAGTCTTCTACTTCAACTGTAGTCTTTACAGAACAAGAGAAGGAGAATTAGTTCCTTGTGACAACTTCTTTCTCATATGTTACCAATTTATGTCCACAAAAAAAATGAGAACATACTTGGTGTCCATGAGCTGAAATCAGCTGAATTTTAATCATCTCCAGCTTGTAAAATGAAGTTCCACTACTTGGAACCTCATCCTTTTCCAATTCCTCCCGCCACAATGAAATATCTTCAGATGATCCTGACTTATGTTCATGACCATTTATCACACCAGGTTCTTCTAGCTTGCCTTCCATGCTTTGCCCAACCTGATTTGTACCAGCATGATGAGACTGATTGCCAGACATATGTCTCTGGATGTCAGATTGCTCTTCCATGAAGGCAGGTCTAATAAGGCCCTGGATAGCTACACCAGCAGGAGGCTGCTCCATCCAGTCTATAGGATCATCTGAAGCAACCTACGACACCCAAATAAGAAATAACATAGAAATGTAAGAACTCAGCTAAGGCCGCAAATCATGGGAATTCCATAATTTCATGACTAAAAAAAAATACACTTTGCAAGTAAGAAAGAAACTATTGATGATCTTTACACCGATACAAAACAAAAGGAATTTACATATTCTTCCTAAGCGTGTATCAGGTCAAAAATTCACAAGGGACAAGCACCTGAGCCAGCTTTTTGGCAAAATACATTGGATGAGAAGAGCTCATAGTCTCTAATTTTGCCCAGTCTCCAAGTGCCTCATCATCATCATCTTCCTCATCATCATCGTCATCAAGAACAGCCACCAAATCCTACAAACAAGACAAAGAAATGTGTTGCGGAAAACAAAATTCAAACACTTCTACGTTTTAAAGCTAAAACCCAACAGCAAGAATGGACTGAAAAGAAAAGAGAAACCAAACCTCATCATAGTCGTCGTCATCCTCATTGGCCCCATCTTCAACATCACTATCTTCCTCTTCTATTTCCTCAACCCCAAAATCAATCTCTGATGTACCCAATGACTCCATCTCACTGAGCATTTCCGTGGCATCAAAACCTATAATGGCTTGCTGCATTTTGCATAAACCTCGTAAACTCAAGAAGTTCGCAAGAAAATAAGGGGCATTTGAATTCCCCCCTTCATTAAACATTGCAATGTGTCAACCCTTTTCTTTTCCCCTCTGATAAAAAATTTAGAATGCCAAAAGATATGTGAGAAAATGTCATTTTTTTTTCAAAATCCAAAGAGAAGGTTTTCTTCATAATCTGAACACCAACTTGGCACGTCAATGCAGTAAACGGACACAATATTGCTAATATCCACCAATTGTCAGTTACAAGGCCAAGCAATAAAAATAATATGCCACATTTTGTCACAAAAAAGTTTTCCTACATAATCTTAGCATCAACTTGAGATATTAAAGCTATTCACAGGATATCCGGCCAAAAAAGACATTCCATACCACAAAATTATTTTCTGTAGTAAGTGTTTGCAAAATGTCTTCATCATTCTTCACTTGAAAGTATATATCTGCAAAGTATTAGAAAAAATTAGCACTTCAATGTGCAACAACACTTCTGCACTTGGATTAAAGTTCGCGTGCAAGACAATGTTGAATTTCACGGGCTTGACTTACTCCCATGTTCATCAGTCACATAAGGCAAGTCTGGCCAGATAATGTTCTCATGAATATCATCATTGATCACACCAGTCAACATTAATGTTGCTTTGCTTTTCGCCTGACATAACATACTACAGGCAACATTAGCTCTGCAAACTAGCATAAAATAACAATCAATATACATGAAGACTTATGATATAGTGAAAGTCGTAACAGCTTGATTTTATGAGGACTGAATGCATTTCTCATCCGCTCTGGATTCGTAACAAATATATAATCCTTTGCAATAAAACCTATACATGATTTCTTTTTCTTTTTCTTTTTCTTTTTTATTCCTTTCCAACTCAATCTCCTAGTCTGCTTTTTCTTTAAGCAGGTGGTACTGATCTTAGAAATTAGCTTTAAATGAAGGATAATTGCTTGATGTAAGATGTAATATAAAAATGTTCAGAAGGCAATCAAGGGGGTAACTTTCCCCAGTTAATCTCTTATAATTATTAGGCCAGTATCAAACTAACCTTCCTAGATGGGCGATATTGAAAAGTTCATTTCAGCATGGTCTAGTTATCAGCATTATCACCATTGCTTAAGCATCAATCATGAGACCATAAAATTTGCAGATTTTCAATTTTGAACTCAATATGCAACCATCATTTATATAGATCATAAATTCTCAACAAAGAGCTCTATCTTGATGGTTTGGATGTTGTTCATATGTGAAGGGTCATACACTCAAGTGATATTGTTATTTTCCGTAGTGCTGACATGGGGTTAGACTTGTGTCACCAAAAAAATGAACTAGGAGCAGCAGAAGTCATTCTACATCGAAGTGATGGCTAGAAAATGTAAACTGATACCTCAACAATAGTCCTACATGTTTCTTGAGGTGTAAGCATAGCATCACTACTTGTTTCTGATGTTGACTCTGCAATCCCCTCAGATGGATGGTATTGCAGTTTACCATTCTGCTTCGAAGAATCCAAGTTTGAATCTAAATTCTCTGCAGACGCTTGAATCTTACTCTTTAAATGACTGCTCCTTCTTAAGAAAGAAACGCCATTTAGACTTCGAAATTTATTCCTGCATTGATATCAAAAACTACTTGTCCTTAATATCAGCTAGTGCTTATACAAGGTTTCAAAGAATTTGACGAAATAAAAACAAAAATATGAACCATATGCACGCAAAATTAAGAACAAAAATTGCCGCTCTTATGATAGAAAATGGTAATGGAGGATTTAGGAGCTCTGATCTTTTGTCAAAATAAGGCTATTTGAGCTTCCAAGTAAATTGGAAGGAAGTTGATTGTCTTATATAATTTCTAACAATGAAAATGTTGTGTTCCTTTTAACATCCTTCACCTTTCAAGTTTAAATACTATTACTTGCGAAATCACCTCTTCATCGCACACTTTCTGATATGCAACCAAATCATAATGCTGAGCAAATTGTATTATGATGTGTAGATGGAGAATGCCAGCTCAAATCAACATTTGAGAAAAACAGGCTCCATGAGTTTGAGCACAGGATTGAGTGACACCAGGCCCAAATAAAATCTACTCAGTTTTGGAGCTGATCTCCATGATATATGAAGACCCTCGAATTCACGCCTTGATCAAAACCAACCCATCAGATCATACCATCTCTAACTACTCTATAAACTGTCCATCAGCCACTTCATGACCAGCATTTACTCCTGAATTCCACCAAAAGGATGACAATTCACACCTTCTCCCGCCATCTTAGACATATATAACCCCCATCAACACACACAAAGTTCAAGTTTTTCAAGCCATTTTTAACATAGAATCATTTACTCCCATCTCCCAAAGTTTTTTTCTTTTTCATACCATTACCCCTTCATTATAGCTTGTACATGATGGTAACATAAGCATCAAAAAATCCCACCTTTGATTTCCTTTCTTTATGCAGAGCCACATCCATGCTAAGCTTAACCAGTACAAGACCAGGTTCATCACTTACTTTTCTACTCCAAAACTCGCATTAAGAACCCAAGGAGGTGGAAAAGAAAAAGGTGCATTTCCACTGATCCTAAAAACCCACTTTTATTTTTCTTGACACGCAGTAAAAATTTAGACTTTACACAGTATCCAGCACAATAAAACATAGAATCAATAACAAAAATACTTCAACACAGTACAATGGCAGGCCTTAGTGTAATTTATTCAGCAAAATCCCCACATTACAAGCTCTAAAGAAACAGAAAGAACAAAAAGGAAATCTAAACCGATTGTCATATCAAAAATCAGAGATTACTATCAAAATCCTTGCTCCAATAGTAAAAATGAAACCAAAACAAAGAATGAAGCTATTACAGAATGCAAGTGATAATGATAGTACAACTGGATAACACACACTCTATAATGGAATCTCTGATCTATGACATGTTGCTAAGATATTCGCATTTTAAGCTCTTACTTGAAAACAAATGAAAGCTCGTGAAAATTTGATATTTAGTTACCAAAGAATGACAGAGCTGCTGCGGGGCAAGGAGGAGCAGAAGTTTGCAGCAGGAGTGGTGGAGGCGGGGAATCGGACGGCTGTGGTGGTTTCAATCATCATTGCCATGGCCATCATCATTTCTTTCTTCTGTTTGCTTACTGTTTTTTTTTAAGGCTAGGGAGCTTAGCTTGGAAATATCCGTGTAAGGAAGAGGAAGCTGCTTTTGAGGATGACTGGATTAGGATTGTAGGTTGGGATTCTGTGCAAATGCTCATATACTTGCATCTCCTCCTATTGGACACGTGGTGCATCACCTTTGGTTTTGTACTGAGTTACTAAACGTGGCCTGTTCCAATGCTCGGCTTATATGTTTCCCATATTAATTTGAATTAATTAAAATTATATTGTTTGAAAAAGAAAAAAAGATTCAAGTTATTTAAGTCATATTAAATTTATTTTTATTTTTATTTTTATTTTAACCTAATTTAATTCAAATTCAAAATTTAATCCATAATAATTTTATATATTTCAACAACTCTTATTATATTAATTAATTTCATTTATTATGGTTAATTTTCGAGTTAGTTTTCACTTACTAAAATTAAATTCTTCAAATCACATTTTAAACAAATCATTTATAATTATTCTATTATATTCATAAAAAAACTATATTTTTTACATTTTTTATGATTTGAATCTTATATGATAAAGTAAACTCATTTATTAAGTTAATTTTTAAAAAACAATAAATTTACTTATCATTTAATCAAATATATAAATAATTCATATTAGGATTTAGGACCATAAAATTAGGGCTAATAAAATCCAGTTTATGTTATCAACATGGGAAATAATTTGTGTTGATCATATCAAATGAAGGCTTTCGCATCAAATCAGCACAAAGAGGAAGCTCTAGAGCTGGTTGTAGGGAATCCTTTCTCTAGATGGAATGCACCGTTTTGTTGCGTGCAAATAAGGAAATATGAAATATCTATCCATTTGTCTATCTATCCATCTTGTGTTTGGCTGCTAGAAAGAAATAAAAAGCGAGAAATAAGAGGGAAAAGAAAAGAAAATCAACATAACAAGTTTTCCAGTCTGACACTCACACTCTCTCCATTACAGCTTCTCCTTCTTCAACTTCTGCCCGGTAACTTCCTCTCTCTCTGATTTTAATTCTTTTTGTTTGCTGAGAAAGTCTAAAATTTGAAAACAAACAAACACATTACATTTGTAACTGTGCTCATGGGTTTGTTTCATATAGTTAGTGTTAGAAATTTCAGAACTTTACTACATAAACCTTAACTAGAACAAAAATGGTATCTGGGTCTGGAAGAACTAGTTGTGTTATGAGCTAATCAGTTCATTTTTTTGTGTTTAAAGCAGGATGCTTTGTTTAAGATATTCGTTGCCACTAATTCCAAATAGATTTCAGTCCTTTGATACTACCAGGAATACCAAAAGCTGTGTTGTGGTAAAGCTTTTTTTTTCTTGTTTGAACTGAATTGTTTACGATGGGAAATGGTGTTTTTGTGTTATTTAGTAATTATTTGGATTTGTTGATGAATTTTATAGGTTTGTGCTGCTAAAGGTCCACGACCAAGATATCCGCGAGTTTGGAAAACAAAAAGGAGAATTGGGACTATCTCAAAATCAGCAAAGCTTGTTGATTGTGTAGGTTTTTTTTTCTTGTTTTTTGGTACTCCTTGTGTTTGATTTGGGACAAATTGTCTTTTTGTTGGACAAGGATTTGGAATTTCAGGCATTGTTTTCAAGGTTGAGAAACATGTTAGAATGTAGTTTTGAAGCACTAAGGAATTAGTGGAATGGGACTATGTTTTGCAATATTGAGATGCCAATTGATTTTGGGTTGTGGTTATGTAGATAAAGGGATTGTCTAATGTCAAGGAGGAAGTGTACGGGGCTCTTGATTCCTTTGTTGCTTGGGAATTGGAGTTCCCACTAATTGCAGTTAAGAAAGCATTAAGAGCTCTGGAGGAGCAACAAGAATGGAAGAGGATAATTCAGGTATTGCCGTATTGGGGACCAATTTTTTCTTTCTTTTTGTTCACATTTCCTTCTGTGGCTATCTATGGGAATGGGTGTCTTGGTTTATCGGCTAAAGAAAATATTGGATTGTAGGTCACCAAGTGGATGTTAAGCAAAGGGCAAGGAAGGACAATGGGAACTTATTTCACATTAATGAATGCTTTAGCTGAGGATGGAAGACTTGATGAAGTTGAAGAGCTTTGGACAAAATTATTTTCACAGTACTTGGAAGGCACACCTCGAATGATGTTTGATAAAATGATTTCTATATATTACAAAAGGGACATGCATGACCAGATATTTGAGGTATTGTTGCATGCCATCTTCCTTTTTCCTGCAACTTTTAGTTTTTTTTTGTAGAATTAATGACTAGGTTTTATAGAGCAGAAAGTCTCTATGTGTCGTGTTCTGTTACAGTGAAGACATGGAAGTTGATTTTATGACACCCCACAGACATCGTATGTATTGTGTATAGTGATATCTATCAATTAATCAGATCATAAATCTATTCATAACACCAGGATTCGGTGATGTACTCTCACTGAGCAGTAGCCCAAAGATTCTACAGGTTGACTAGGATCAAGTCTTATAATCCGGTCCTATCTCATTCTATCTAATCCAGTTATGTTATAGTAGTGATGCCACAGTTTTAGAGATAAACTGAACTATTGCAATACAAGCATTTTGACTTCTCATGGTTGAATTAAGTTGCTTGCCAGTGTCTGTGGATATATTCTTGTATCCCATAGGTTTCAACCTGATGATTGGATGGTTTTGGTAACTACAAGGGAATAGTGTGTCAGTTAGCCACATTATGCCAGATTCTATGCTAATGACTAGTACAATCCTCTCTTGTGAGGCACATGATTAGCAGTAACTTTTCAGATTAATATTTGAATTAATCCCTCCATTTATGTTTTGTTCTCCTTATTGTTTCAATTAGAAAATTTCAATCAACATGATCTTTTAATGACCCTGAATATGATGCGGATGATGGATATCCTTGTCTTGCTTTTGGAAACAATGTTATATGGCACTAACCAGATAGTAGTTCATATTGGAATACCTGAATTACTTTGGTATATTAATTTGATCTCTCATTCTTGCAGATATTTGCTGATATGGAGGAGCTAGGTCTCCGCCCAAGTGTTTCAATTGTCAACATGGTGGGAAATGTCTTCCAGAGATTGGGTATGATGGACAAGTATGAAAAATTAAAGAAAAAATATCCACCACCGAAATGGATTTACCGATACATCAAAGGGAAGCGTGTCAGGGTTCGAGCAAAGAATGACAATGAAGCTGGTGATGTTAACAGTGTTGCAAGTGGGGATGAGGAGGCTTCCCATGATGATGAATTAGATGGCATTAATGATGTTGCAAGTGGGGATGAGGAGGCTTCCCATGACAATAAATTGGATGGCATCAATGATGTTGCAAGTGAGGATGAGGAGGCTTTCCATGATGAGAGTGAAGTAGGCATTCGCATAGATGCGAATGAAGTCGGTGTGGAAACCAATTTAAGTTCCAATGATTTTAGTGTTGAAGCTAACAGTTCTCTCTCTGAGTGTCAAAATCAGGATCGATTGCATTGGGAGCATGATCAACCTTCAGGTGTCAGCAATTCCAGTTAGATTCATTTGAACAACTGACGGTCGCGGTACTGAAAGAACAGACGGTAGTGCTGCTCGAAGACTTCAGGGCCATAATCCAAGAAACATGTCCAAGCCCATCAGATAACCCGTTCCTGGATGGTTGCAATTCAAGGTCCTGGCATGTGCCATTGCCATTGTGTTTCTTGTATGGATCAATCAGAATGGCTAGTGTGCAAGTTACTCTTCTGGAACCGAAGTTACTCCGGGAAAATGGAAGAGAGAAAGGGTAGTGATAGAGAAAGATGAAATGATTCTACACATCAAAATATGGAAGCATCTTCAAAATAGAATGGATTCCCTGTATTCTAGTTGCATAACAGTTCGTGAAAATGCAAAGAATATTGATATTCACTTGCCCCTTTCTCATTTTTTCTTTTCATTGTCTTGTTGCCATCAAAGGGCACTCTGCAAGTCATTTAGTGACTAATACAACCACCTAACTCCTTTCAATAAGACCAACTAAAAGGGTAAATTTCAAGAATTTGTGCTTGAGAAGTGGGATTTTTTTTATATATCCAACCGATAAAATCTTTAAACTTCAAAGACCAGTGTGTTTAATTAGTATTCCGAGATAAAAATGACAAATACATATAAAACATGTTTAATTAAAAAACACATCTCTAGAGTATTTATAAAATGATTACTTCTATTTTCAAAACAAAAATTACGTAAAAACATGTTCCTTCAGAAATCATTGTTTGTGTTTTTTTTTTCTTCCAAGAGAGCAACTACCCTTCGATCCTAAGCATATTTTCTATCCATCTTGAGATAGTAACTAAAAGATAAGTAGGGTTAAGATTTGCATGCCCAAGAGAGGGAGAACACTGATATTCCCAAAGTGGAGTTGAGCAACCAGCTAGAAATTACCACCTCTAATTGTCACATACAATGACATCCTCGGCCCAGATATTGTTTTTCCATACAAGCACAAAATATGATCACCGAAGAAACAAAAAACTTAAATGGGCTAAAATCAGTCTGTAACTCAGTGTGTGGTATCAAAAATATGGAAGCATTCTGTCGCCAAGCTAGAAGGTAGACAGATACCATCACTACCGTAGTTGCTCAAGTTATTCCACGATATAATTTATAAGAGAAAAAAAATGGTTAATTTTATTCATTGACAATCAGAACAACATATTTCATTCCTCATCTGAACCTGAACCTTCTGAGCTCGAGTCTTTTTTATGCACTTTGCCATTGGCAGCAGGGCCCTTCTTCTTCGTATCCTTTTTGTCTTCCTCATCTTCACTGTACTCACTCTCGTAATCATCATCGTATTCTTCTTCATCCTCCTCTTCCTCTTCAATTCCATCCTCCGCATTGGGTCCCTCTTCAGTTACCAAACCACCCCGAGACCCAGCCCGTGTTCGTTTCAGAATTTTAACCTTCAAATTCGTCTTCATGTCACAGCCAATCCAAGAGTCGCACAAGCAGTAACATGTCAAATTGTAGTTCCCCTCTGCTGGGGCAGGGAACTTGCCCATCACTAACCTAGAGCCGCTCCGCACCTTCTGAACTGCTTCTCTAACTGCTGCACTAGTCTCTTTAACACTAGCTCCTGAACCCTCCATTGTATCTTCAATTGCCTTGGAAGCAGCAATTATAGCTGAAGCTTCATCCATAAAATTGACCTTCTGGGAAAACCAAACATTATTTGAGACGGGGTCAGCAAGCAGAAACCAGAAATTTTCTTCCTTGTGAAATGGGAAGTTGGGTGCATGGGGAAGTGCACCCACTAGACCATTAGCACGTTTGAGTGTTATCCAAGCTTGTATGGTAACAATGTCACCCTCTTGTATGCCCTCTTCACCTTCAGTCTCACATCTAACCTCGACTGTTACAGAAGGCATCATTCCCAATACCATCTCAACATCTTTTACTTGATCAGAGGAAAATCCAGCTACTTGCTCAAGCAACTCTGCACGTTCTTGGAGAGTCATGTCACGGAAATCCTCAAATGTTCTCACCTTCTGCAATCAGAAAGCAAAACTCATGAACAAGAAGAAAACAGGAGACCAAACTAAAGAAAATAAAAGATTATTGTCAATTTGAAGGGAGAAAATTCTTCATCTGGACCAGAGAGAAATGATATTTGTCTAGGAACCAAAAAATGATGTCAGTGTATCAAGCATATATTTGTTATTAAACCACACAGGCAGAAATAGATAAGTATGAAGGACTAATGCTTCATAGGCTGTATACTAATTTAGTTTCTGAACTCATGGGCAGCAAGAAAATGAAGTGTTCACATTCACAGCTCGCAAAAGGCTCATTGAATTATTGTATTCCAAATATGACATATAATTTTTCCACCTACCTTGCGTGCTATCTTCTTGATAACAGACTCACTAAAATGAGGCAGCTGCAAAAAGGGTGCACCTTCAGTGGATCCACCTGTTGCCTTCCTCGCAGTGAGAGGAACAGCCTGTATCACAGTTAACCAATGAATCATGTCAATCATCAATTATCAGTAGAATAGAAGAAAGCATTTGAATCATCCAGCACAGGTTACCATCATATGGCAGTGGTTAGCAAATATGGGAACCGGAGAATACAAACTATTCATGATTCCTTGCAAATATGTATACAGCAGAGCGAAAAAGCAATCAGGTTTTCAAATAGATGAGAGAAGACAGCCAAACAGGTTTCCCAAGTCAAGCGTAACTAGATTCCAAAACCTCACTACTTAAATCCTGAAATGAGCATAAAACAGAAGAAACACAATAGGGACAGCCAAATTGAAGATAGCAGGGACTAGTGCACTGACAATACAACTATCAAAATTTATGTATTACTGGAAACTGAAAAAATAATTATGCAACCATGTATGTTAAAATATTCAGAGAGGATGGAGAACATTTGCATCAAAAGAAGAATAGAGAATTTGAGGAAATCAACAATGCGTGATGAGAAATAGCAGGCTCTAGCACTGACAAGTTTTCATTTCTATGAATACCAGACATAAAAGAACTAAAATCACTGTTGTGGAAACCATTAAAGTCTAATAACTAGTGAAATGTAGATTATCGACTTTTTATCTGTGATATTTGTAAAAAGTTTCTCTAGGCTTCAATTATCTATAACCATAACCAGTAAATAGGGTAAAATCAACACCTGAATAATGCATTGAGAGAGCTCAACAACCCCGGTTGCAGGTCTCAGCCATCCAAGTCCCTGAGAAGTGCGTGGTATGACTGCCATCTGAATAGAGAGAAAAGAATTAGTATTTCAGTAGGTAAAGAATTAGACTTTAGTAATTTACTTATTGAATGGCTTACAGCATGAAAAGAAACACTTATCGGTGGAAAATGACAGCAGAATGACACATAAGCTACTGCATTTGAAAAGGTAACAAAGAGTGAAAGAGAAGCAAATGACTCCACTTCATCTCTTCTACTTTGGCCAATGTAACTTCACAAGGTAATAACACCTTTCTTAGCAATTTGTCATTTCAGTAGGAGACAAATAAACATTACCAAGTAATATAAGTGATGTTAATATAATCATCCTTCAAGGAGTCATCCTTAAAGGACACCAGACCAGCATCCTTGGATATAATCACAGAAACTGTGTTTCTGATATTTCTCATCTACTTTTCACGTGAATTTCTCGTACAACTGTATCTAAGTAATTCAACAAAAAGGTAATCCCTCAGACACACACATACAGTCGACTATCTATTTATTACTCTATATGACATTGAGAAGTGTGCTTATCTTCAACCGTGAAGCATGGAAGACAAATATCTTACTGGGAAACATTCATTACCTATAAAAAAACAAGTACCAAAGAAGGCAGGCCCATTCAAGTTCCATTAGAGACAAACTTTCCAATGACAACTTCACAAATATGCCAAGATTGTGGTTCAAATGGTTTCCAAATTACAATGAAAGCTTTATTCTGCTTTGTGTGGAACCACTCGGCAGTCTGCACTTAATACCACTTCTTGCCTTGTGCAAAGCAAAGGTTTTGAGCTACGTAAGACATGCAAATGGTTTATGTATCACATTTATTAATGACCCAACAGAATAATCCTTCATTTTTCAGTTTCAAAATCAACTTGAAGAATGAACACAGAATGTAAGACCACCTTCATCAATTCTTCAAGAAGACGAGGTGCGAGTTCTAGAACGCGTCTGAAATCTCCCAACAAAGTTGGTGGCAAGTCTGCTGATTTGCGTGTTAACTGGGCCTGAATTAACAGCTCTGTCTGAACAGAAATGAAGATTAATAACTGTATTAACTTCATAAGAATTCAGTGCTAGGATTGCTCATTGTTGCACAATCTAACAATCAAGCTACCTTAACTAATGCAGGATGCTGCTTCCAAAACTTAGCCTGCTCTTGCTTGATGTTCTTGAGGTCCAGATTCAATTCACTCCTGACAGACATAAACAGCTTATGAAGAGGTTCATCATCAGTCCTGCGAACTGGAGATTCCATATATTCAGCAGCCTTAATGAAGACTTCCATTACTTTGCTGCATAGTCAAGTCATAACATGACATGATAAGCAACCATGATAACCAAAGATGTAGAGGTACAAAAGATCATATTAGGAAGGAAAAAGATGTGTGTCTGAAGATTTACAGATACAAGGGAATCAGAACTGGATTCTCCAAAATAAGGGAAATAAAAAAAAAGGCAATAATTATGTATTTTGGCATGGTTATAATGAAAATAGCAAAATATTTACTGAAATTGTACTCTGCAATAAAAGTATTTATTATGCCCTTCACACCATCTTGAAGTCTGTGCCCAACATCTATTTCTACAGATAAGGGTAAAATGCATTGGATGCTCCAGAAAGAGGAGAAATTTCCCAAACATTTGACAAAAGCGACACTTGGACATCATAATCTAGCAGAGATTATGATTATTCTCTTATTTCTAGATAAAATAAATTTGAAAGTAACAACTGATTCTAGCACCTAGGATTCCAACTTCAGAGAAGGCATTAAAATTGGTAAGCTGGGGCAACTTTGCGATACCAGCTGTGCTTACATAGAATTGCTGGTGAAATGCCATACTAAGGCAATAACTTCTACTTAATACACTTTACACGGAATTGAACCACCACTAAATTGGCACCATGTTGGTAGGAATCAGTCCATTTTACTCCAATAAGGTCATGGTTTGGAATACTATTTTCACAAGTAAAATTCAGAGAAAAAAAAAAGAGTATATGTGCTCTTGCTTACAGAAGAAAAGTTGCTCATACAATTCCAAATAATTACTTAGTCTGTATTTAATAATTACCTTGGGGCCAAAGACGGTTTCATGAAGTAATAGTATGCAGAGAGAGTTTGGTGCATGACATAATTTCCAGTATATTTGGCCGACCTTGAAAGATATATTACAGCTATCACCAATGGCAAGAGTATACATATCCCAACAATCCAAAGTAGAAGTATTCCGCCAGATGCCCCATCAATATCAAGCAAAAATTGAGGAAGAGCTATGCCCATTTGGAAACCCTGGAAGAATTTTTTATGAACATTAGTTTCAAAAAATGAATTATTTCAAGAAAAACATTTTTAAGCAAATATGTGTTATTTCTTACAGACGCAGCAGAACATCACCTGTCTACCATCAGGATGACCATATTTCTCATAATTCTCACGCGATATTGGATCAGTCAAAGCTTGATAAGCTTTCGTAATGAACTCTACAAAATACTTGTTGGCCTCTGGAAAGGTAAAAGAAATGAGAAGAATACAGTTAGTAAACCCACGCTGCTCTTCAAAACCCGTCTTCCATGACAGTTCAAAGATAAAACAAATACAACCGAAAAATCTAAAACACCATCAACCTGGATCAGGATTTTTATCAGGATGGTACTGAATAGAGAGTCTCCTATAATTCTTCTTTATTTCCGAATCCAAAGCACCAGGCTCCAGTCCCAGAATAGCATACGGATCGAAAACTTGAATCTAATCAAAACAAACAAAAACAAAACCCCCATCAAATCCAACATACAAAACCCCAATATCACTAAAACCTCAACAAAAAACATATAACCAACACCTTCTCATCTCCAAACAATTACCTCACGACTCATATTCTTAATGTAATAAACCAAAAATATCATGACAGCCCAAACCAATATCAACGTCAAGTTACTATAGGTCGAAAAGTTCGAAATCTGCCAAAAAAACAAACAGCAATTACAACACAATAACCCTAAAATGAACAAAAAAACACAACTTTACTAACTCACTGACTGACTCACCCTTTTAAATATAGATTTCCGATACTTGCCAGACCGCACACACTCAGAGCAGTTACAGTGAATACTCTTACTCTTCTTCGAGGCGGCTCGGCATAGCTTCATAACTGTGTATGGCACTAAAGGTATTGCCATTATCGTTAAGATAAAAATCGGAAACAATGCACTGTTCTCTTCCGATGCCGCCATGATTAATTAATTAATTAATTAATTCCCTTCTTGTGAACCCTGAATTTACAGATATTCAGGTCATCAAAAATAATCAAATCAAAATTAATTAAAAAAATAAAGTTCTAATTAATCAAAATTGACTCAAATCTTAGAGGAATTGATGAGAAGGAGAGATTTTTTCTGGTACCGGAAAATCGGAGAGAAGGAGAGATCGGCGATCGGATTTGTCCGTGCGATCGGGGAGGTAGGGATTTTTTGGGTTTGGGTTTTTATGATTTTTGTGAGATCCGAGAAGAGACGTAACGGAAAGGTTTTCGGAGCGTGGTTTTACCATTTTATCCATCGAGAAATTTTAGTTTTGGGAGTAAGTTATAATTTAGTCCTTGTAGTTTAATGAAGTTGATTGATTGGTACTTGTAGTCTTAGGATTAAAATTGTCATAATTCAGTTCTTCTGGTAGTTTTATACTTTTTTATTTATTTTAAAAAATAATAATGAAAATAGTGTTAGGTAAAGGGGGATTTTTTCTATTAAAGAAAGTATTTTTTAAGAAAAAAATATTAAATTGAGGATGATCAAATCAAATAAAGAATTATTTTATTGTTTTTGAGAATAATTAAATAGTTTTGAGGAATATCTTGTGAAATTTTGCGGAAATTCACTCTTTCTATATTTTGCCTTTTTTCATGTTTTTTTCTATTTTTTCTCCAAATTCTCACATTCACAAAAATGCTCTTGCATTTTGAAATTAAATAAAATAATTCAAAAGTGAGCTCAATATTTGTTTTTGATAGCAAGGGTCAAATAGAAAGGTTTTCAAAAATTTAGGTTGGTATCGAGAAGTCCTTGAACTTGGGAACTGAAAATATATAAGTGAAAATGTAACTTATCCTTTGTAATTTACACATGGTGTCTTGGATGGTGAGTGGAGTGTTTCTGTTTTTGGTAATGAAGTTGGTGTTTTTTAATTACATTATTGATTGATTTGCATGTATTATACAGATTTTATTCAAAAAAGAATATATGCAAATATAACACCAAAGTTTAATATAAATATGAATCTAATTATTATAATACCAACTCAGGCATGATTTAGAGAAAGTTTGGTATTATGTATCTTTTGCTTTATGTCTACATATGGATAAAAAAATAATTGGTTAGCGAATGTGGAAATCAGTTAGTCAACATATTAACTATCATATTGAAAATTCGTCAATAAAATGGGTCAACTATTGACTTATCGTAATGTAATGGAATTCGAATCCTAATCTTAAAAATTTCTCCATCGGTGTACGGTGAAGATTATTCTTAAGTTTGCACATGAATTGTATATCATCTACTTCTTTCTCTCATGTTTTATTACGGATTGAATATTTTAAAAAAAAAATTAAATATATAGGGTTCTTCAATATGTTTTTTTATATAAAAATTTTTCAATTATAAACCAAAATACTTGTACATATATTTAATTAAACAAATTAATGTTTGATCAATAAACAACTAAAATTAAGATATTTGATCCTGTAATACAAGATGTGTACTTAGTTGTATTTAGTAACTTTATTTCTTTAAATAATTTTTTTTGTTTAATCAAATAATTATCCGTGCCGATAAAAGTTTTAAAAAAGTTATTACTAAAAGCGAATTGAATAAAATTACAAAACTTAACTATTAAACAACTCAATATTGAATGATGAAATTAAAAAAAAAACAAAACAAAATAAAATTTGAATCAAGTCAGGTTAACCCGCTAGCTCCATGACCAACCTAATTAAATATTTTGATATCGATGATAGTTAAGTAATCTTACCATGTATAAAAAATGGAAATCCCCATAAAACCCTCCACCAACGTGATTATATAAAAAAAAAACTCATTGTGAAAATACCAAAACGCCTTTAATCACTAGTGAATGAGGTTTACTTTTTAAAAATAATTTAGTTATTTTATTATGCATAAAAAGTTAAAAATACAAAGCTTTAAAAAAATGATTCTTAGGGTAATAAAGTTATTTTACTATGTATAAAAGATATGGGAAGATCGATTTACCCCAATCAATATGGTAATGACCAAAGGATCCCTATGAAAAGAACGAAATACCCTCAAGAACTAGGTATTGAGTTTGTTCTAAGAGTGGAAAAACAGGCAAAACATTATGAATTACTACAGTTTTTGACTACAATGCTTTAAATTTTCTTATAGTAGCCTATTTGGGTAAGCTTTGTTGTGGATTGGACCAAAAAAAATTTAAACATAAAAAAAATATCAAAGTCATGAAAAATTTGTTGGCGGTGTTATTTAACCTGACCAAATAGGTAAACACATGAAAACTCATGACCCAACTCGTTGTTTTACTCGAGTTTTAAATTAAACTGTATGAGAGTTAACGTGAATTAATTGATTCACAAGTCTAAAGATAACCCAAATAATTAATAAAAATATAGGTTAATTTTTTAAAAAAATTTGATATGACAACTTCAACAACAAATTAAGGGACCGAAAACAAAAAATCAAGAAGTTTTTGTTTGAGATTGCAAATCATATCATGGACTCTACTGGTATTAATAACTTGGTTATTTTAAAACAATTCTCTCTTTAATTGTTTGATAACAAAAATAGATAATCACAAAATTAAGCATCAATTTAATACCGGGACATTTAGTTGAGACTACAATAACACTATAGAAAACAAAACAAAAAAATAATCATGAATTCTAATTTAAAGTAAACTCAATATTGAAGGATTAAATTAAAAAATTAACTAGAAAAAAGGAGAAAAAAAATAAAAGTTTAATCTCAAATTCGTAAACCAAGTCAACCTAGGTAAACATGTCAAATTTATAAACCATTTAAAGTACTCTATAAAGTTTAATAACATGATTTCTTTTTCAAAACTATTTTTTTCACTATTTGATAAAAAATAGATGATAAAAAAGATTGAGTCAAATTAAAATAAAAAAGGTTACCTCGCTAAATCTGCAAACTAGAAATAAATATTTAGAAAAATAAAATCCTTTATATGTTATCCTTGATGGTGTAATTCAAAGGTTGATGAAATGGGTTCTTTACATAAATATTAAGAAAAAACTAAAAGAGATCAGACATTTTATATGCCATTTGTTACTTGATACCGGTAAACAAAATCGACTCTCAATTGATGTTTGATTTAGAAAAATTAAATGACAATTAAAATACTTAAAGTTATAGAACCAAATCTGAACATTGGACAAGTATAAAGCCACCTTTTTCTTGCAAATATTAGGGATTGGATTGCACGGGTATGAGAGAGATTCAACCCTTTTTTTCCTTTAATTTTTTTTTTCAATTTAATCGTTTCTCATTGATTTTTTTTATTATTATACTTGACATATTTTTGGGTTGCCTAGAAATGGGGATGACGTTGAGGAAGAATTTTGACATCCAATTGATACTTATTTTTATAAAATAAAATTTAATTTTATCAATATAAAATTATTAAAGCTTTAATGATTAATGTCGAAACTTAAAAACATCCTAAGGATTACAAAAAATGGGTGACACAACTTGATTGATGCATGCATTGCACATGCCGATGTATAGGGGAAAGCCACCACGCTTTGTCAACATGTGTGGCTTCCTCTAATGTCTGAGCACCGCTATCTTTTGTATCATATCATTTTATTTTTGTGTGAAATTTGATCATTATTTTTTTATTGCTATTTTTGGTTTATGATCCATTTTTAGAATTATTTTTTTTTAATTTTATTATTCAATATTTGGTTGATTAAGAATTGAACTTCATGATTTTTAAATGGGGTGGCCCCGTTCACACAACTCAGGGCACGAGTTTGAAATGTTAACTTAGGTTAACATCAATTTTTTTTAAGTCTTTTTTTCTTATAATTTTTTTTTAATTTTATCGTTCAATATTAAGTTTGTTAAAAATTAAGCTTCATGAATTTCTTTATTTTTCTTTCTATGAGATTATCCTAATTTCATGACTTAAGTTGCGAATTTAGCGTGTTAGTTTGAATTAATTCAGGTCTTTTTTTGAGTTGTTTTTTTTAAAAAACTACACCGAATCATTGTTTCAAGAAGTTACATATTTTTCAAATCTCTCTCTTTTTTTTCTCTAGAAAATCACATTTAAATACAATATATTTCTCTTAATATATCAAAGAAAGAATGATTCGGTGTGTTTTTTTTTTCTAGAGGATTTAAAAACTTTTAAAAGGGAAAAATATATAGGAGAAAAATCATTGGTTCAAGGATTTCAGAAACCTAGTTCTAATATCATATTTTCAATAAGAAAAAAAAATTGGATTGGTTTACAACGTAACACGGGAGATTAATTTACTGATAAAATATATTAAATGTAAAATGTTTAATTGGAACATATTTCTGGCAAGAACAAATACCCAATGATAAAAGAAAAGGTTAAGTTTGACCACAATATAAAATATTAGTAATTATATGTTAGCTTCTTAAAGAGACTAAAGTTTATTTTAACTAAAATCTAAAAAAAGTTGGATAAATTCATTTTTTTTCCTTCCTATAAAAATAAAAACTTTTTTTTTGAGATTCCCAATGTAATCTCAAAAACGTCGAAAGACAAAATCCTCAGTCAGCCAACAAACCACTTTTGCATATCTTTCCACCATGCCTTCACCACCAGAACCACCACAGCACCGCCACAACAACCACCACCTCTCTAACTTCCTCAACTCAACCACCAAAACCCTCTTTTCTCTTCTCTCTCCTCCCAACATCCTACCTTTAGCACCACCCCAACCCAAAATTTGCATATCTTTCCACCTCCCCAACGCCCCCCTCCCACTCACTCAATCAACTCTCTCTCTCTTTGAGTCAACTCAGCCTGACTCATTATCCCCTTCAAAATCATCATCAGCCTCTGTCAAGGACATATCTTCTGCTGAGTCTAATTCTGGGTTTCCATCAGCAGTCAGGATTGGAAGGCTTAATCCTAATGGAAATGGTGGCGGGCCTGCTTTTGTGGGGCAGGTCTTTAGCATGTGTGATCTTTCAGGGACTGGTCTCATGGCTGTTTCTACTCATTTTGATGTTCCCTTCATTTCCAAAAGGTCTCTCCTTTCTTCTCATTTCACACTGTTTTTGGACTGCTATCTCCTTTTTAGCTTAGCTGATTGAATTTTTTAAACTTGGTTTGCATTTTTTTTTTATCTTGGACTGGATAATTTGGATGAATTTGAACATGGGCACTTGAGAAGTTTCAGGCTTGAGTTGTTATAGTAATTTACCAAGCCGAGGAGTATAGTACTTGCATTAAAATTAGGTAGAATTGGACCTGGCTGGTGTAAATGAGGAATTTTTCGTTTTGTTTATGGTGGTCTAGTAGAACCCTGTCCATGCTAGCTTAGGTTAGAATAGCTGGTCCGAAGCCTGGATAAAGGAGGAGGGTTGTTGTAGGTTGACTGCCATTGAAACAACGTGACATTTCTATGGTATGGATCCTTTTCATATGAATGGTTCAAGAGGATTTGTATAGCTGATGCCTAACTACTTTGGGATTGAGGTTTGGTTGTTATTTTTTATAGTCTGGTAGTTTTCAGAAACATGGTTATCGAGAAACCAAATTGGATGTTGGATTCGGGGTTTTTAATGAAACGACCAGATTTTAGCTTGGTTTGTCAATTTTTTTTGTTAGTAAGTTGTAGAATGATAAATTGTTGATCAGATGATACGTGTGTTTGGTGTTAGCTTGGTGCTGGCTTTCGCACTTTCTTTCTTGAAATGAGGTCAGTTTTGCAAGATTCGGTTTGTGCTTCTATACGATATTTGATTGCTATTCTTTGCTTTTCAGGACACCCGAGTGGCTTAAGAAGATATTTGCAACGGTTACCAAGAGCGAGAGGAATGGTCCCGTGTTCCGTTTCTTCATGGATTTAGGCGATGCTGGTATGGTTGAAATTTGCTTTATAACCTCATATATCTTTTGGTGGTTTGGGAAGATTAAAAAAATTATTGCTGATTTTTTGGGAACAACCTTTTTTCCTGTGTGGAATTTAATAGAAATGAAAACCCAAGAATTCACCGTAACTATAGATTTTAATCTTTGTCAGAGCCATTAGTGCTTATATGAGCATAAGCTGCATGCAGTAATAAGGGCTTGTTTAATTTAATTCACAAAAAGCCTTCTTGTGTTGTGATTCAAGATACTTTTATGCATGTTATTGTCCTTCCTTTTGTTTCGTGGTCTTTGTAAATACTATCATTCAGTATGCTGATATTATTTTTGCCAGCGATAAGTAATTTGCATGCTGAATTGCTCTGTATTTCTAGTTGCATATGTTAAACGGCTGAATATTCCAAGTGGTGTGGTGGGTGCTTGTCGTCTTGACTTAGCATATGAACACTTCAAGGTATGCTACTCACTTAGTTAGATGGATAGTCTTTATGTTTTATTAGGTATTTAGCAAGTTGTAATATCACATTTGAAACAGTTTATATCTTTCCTTTCTTTTTTTATTCCTCTATAGATTCATGCAGTAATTCACACTATAGATTCATGCATGTTTTATTTTTGAAGTTTATCTTAGTCCACAATTTCTTCACTTGCTCTGAGGTGTTTCGTGATGTTATTACTTGCTATCCTTTTGCTGCAAACTTATTAACTTGTGATGCTCTGATTCTATAAGATTTTAAGTGTTACAGAAGTATATGGGTGCTGTTCAAGTGTAGATAGTCTAGCAACAGGTTAACTTGTGATGCTCTGCTTCTATAACATTTAAAGTGTTTCCTTTTCCCTGCTGTGAGTTGATTAAACATGCATGCGGGGTTTTAGTACTGCCTTTCACACGCAGCCAATCCAAATAGCTAGGATGTGGTTTCTACTGATTTATTTAGTTCTTTCCAAAAGGTTTTATGCAATTATTAGTTTTGTATTGCAAAACTTGTGCACACTTATTTTGCTACACAAATCCAAATTCCTTGATCCTATTCATATCTATAATTTCGTCTCATTGTCTGGACTATTACTGTAACATATTTTATTTTACTTTGTATTATGCAGGAGAAACCTCACTTGTTTCAGTTTGTTCCAAATGAGAAACAGGTACCATATTATCAGATCATGTGGTATTCACAAATTAGTAGCTGCTGTGATATATTCATAATCATGTTTTTATCTGATGTATCCTCTCACAGGTCAAGGCAGCCAACCAACTTCTGAAGTCCATTCCACATGGTGATGGGAGCAGGAGGGTTGATGGAGTTCCTGTTTTCAGTGCTCAAAACTTAGATATTGCAATAGCTACCACAGACGGGATTAAGTGGTGTGTATTGATTCCCTTGTACAATCAAAGAATTATATATTGAAATCATGTATTACTTGAATTTGTTGGATCTTCTCTCCAAATGGAGATTGCATGGATGTGAATGTTGTGGTTAGTTTAATCTTTTTCCTCTTTTATTTTGGGATGTCAAGCTTTATTAGTTGCCTCCTCTGCATGTATCTGCAATTCTTGTTTGTCTTAATGTTCAATATAAAACAATAGGAGAATCATAATCACAGGATGCTTATCTTAGTTTTTCACAAATCACTGTCTCATCATTGCATTCTCATTTGTGTAAACTCGCTGTTTATTTTTCATACATCTGAAGGGATATTCAGGCTTTCACTTTCTGTTAATCAGGTATACTCCATACTTCTTTGATAAAAACATGCTGGATAACATTCTTGAGGAGTCTGTTGATCAGCATTTTCATGCTTTAATTCAAACCCGGCACATGCAACGCCGACGTGATGTGATTGATGATAATGTTGCCGCAGAAGTGATTGAAGAAATGGGGGACAGCCTATTGGAGCCACCAGAGGTACTAACTTTAGTCAAGTATCTGTGATGCTCTGTCTAGTCATAAAGCCAGTGAAACAACAGAGTCATGTGGAGAATTGAAAAATATCTGCTTTATGTGTGATTTGGGTTTCACATATGTGAGTATATGTTGTTTTTTTTTCCTTTTCCTTTTTCTTTTGACAGTTGTTTTGGTTGATAGGTTCAGGAAGTGCTAGATGAGATGGGGCATCCTGCAATACCTTTGAGTGTCATTTCGAAGGCTGCAGAAATTCAGCTTCTTTATGCTGTTGACAAAGTTCTTCTTGGTAATAGGTGGTTGAGAAAAGCCACTGGCATTCAGCCAAAATTTCCGTACTTGGTTGATTCATTTGAAAGAAGGTATTCCCATTCTTTTTATCCTTGTCTCATATGTGTTCTGCTTGCAGTGTATCATATCTTCATTTCCAACTCCTTGAACCCAAATATTTTCATGACAAATGAATTTGATGGAAATGGATTTATTAACCTTTGTGCCCCAGCCCTTGATCAGAAAAAGCTGCCTGCCCTATGACCCACAACCTATCAATTACACCTTGCTCAACAGAATTGTAAATTTGCAATGCCTGTATATGAAGCTGATTAGGTAACCTTGGTATTTCTTCTGTTGTGTTCCTTTGTGTGCACATGTGGATTCTTGCAGATCTCCATGATTCTGCTTTCTGACAGGCTTGATCTTAGGATCAAATATCATGTAGAAGCAGATTTTGGGTTTTGGGCACGTGTGAACGGGAACTTTTCATCTTTCACCATCTTTTAACTGGCATGATTTGTTGTGTACTGAAGATGAAATGTCCATTGTAAGAGTTATGTCTAGTGGATAAAACTTATTCGTGGGTGTGGAGATCAGTATGATTGATTTTAAAAGTGCAGTGGTGAATAATAGCCCATCAAATCTCTTGACCTGACTTTGTACCTAGTGTTCAGAATAAATTTATGCTGAGTGAATTGGAATTTACTCTTTGAACATTGAAGGGTTTCTGAATGCGGATGCAATTCTTGAAGTTAAACAACACACTGAAAGAAGAAAGAAAGAAATGAGTCATTGGAATTATGTTCTCTATATGAAATGGGACATACTAGTCTTTGTTTATTGCATGCTCCGAAGGAAGGTGTAAGGTGAACAGGCATGTTGTTGGTTTATGTGATCCAGAGTTTGGGAATTAATAATTACTTTTTTTTTTATCTGTTCTCTTTTATTCTCTGAAACTGAATTGGGGGTTCTTTTCTTGATTTGCTTTTCTGTGGAAATCCCAATGCTGAATTTAATATAGCCATAGCAACAACATGTTCACTTTGCTGCAGGAGTGCATCTTCTTTACGAAGAGCGTTAGAATCAACCAGCTGTCTTGCCAACAGTAAAATAGATGATAGCACTTCAGAACATAAATTAAAAGACAATGTTCAAACAGATCATGAACAGAGAAAAGATCTGCGGTTGCCATTTGGAGATTGGTTTAGTCATCCATGGTTGAAAAAACACAGCAAATCGGAACGGGAATCAGACACAAGGTGCCACATATGATGATCCATGCGATGCTAACACATGCATTTTTTATGGCCCTCTCACACTTGTCACGTTCTCCTCTTTTGCAGAAAGGAAGGCTTATCAAAGGATTGCTTAAAATGGAAGTCAGAGTCCAATCCTTTTCTTCCGAAGGTGACGATGGTTGGTGTCTCAACTGGAGATGCAGGACAATTGAGCAAATCTAGTTTGAAGAAGACTATGGAGGATCTGACAAAAGAGCTGGAGCAAACAGATGAGGCAAATGACAGTTTTATTAGCAATAGTAGTAGTGAGTTCAGAGTCAACGATAGGGATCCACTGTTTGTTGCAAATGTGGGCGATTACTATTCAGGCATGGCAAAGACAGGCATCTCTCGATGAGTCCGTGGAGAAAACAACTGAAGAGCCACCCAAAACCAAAAAAAAGGGTTCTTTGGCATGAGTTTTTTTTATTTTTTAACCGAAGTGAAAGATAGAGGTAAATTGTAAAGTTGATAGTGCACTGTTTAACAGGTCATATGTCGGCTAGCTTCTTATAGAGTCTATTATTACTGGTGCATCTTGTTTTGAAGTACTAATGTTGTAAAAAGTTAATTGTGTAATTTGATACCGCATCTGACAGTTGAGCTGATTTTGTCACGTGGCTTGAATTTTGAGACATCAATTACTTCTAGAACTGAGGTTTCTGTCTCTGATACGTGTGTTTGCTACTTTGGTAAAAACTTTAACATGATACGATTCGAAAAAAATTATTTTATAAAATGTATTTTTAATCGAAATTAATTTGATATTTATATATATTTAGTTAAAATTATTGTTAAAATTAAGGTTGAATAAAAAATAATTTAATAAGTTTGATTAAAAAAATACTTTTTAAATTGAGGTATATATATATATATATATGTTGATGGTTTTTAATTTAAATATCGTAAATTTAATTACTGCTATTACATCATGAAATAAATAATATTTATATCAAATATTTTTTATTGTTTCATTAAACTATCTACAATTTCATCACGTACGAAATCTATCCGACAAGAACTACGGTTTTCTTGGTTTTTTAAGCGCGCAACAACATCAGGTAAAATATTATCAAGAACAAAATTGGGATTGCGATCAAATTTTGTAAAAGCTACGTCATCAAGCGATCTCCTTCTAATTTTTTGAATAAAACACAATTAAAAATTAAAATTAAATTTTTTTTTTAACTGAATCGGACCCGGTTCGATGCATTTAACTTTGGACCGGATCCAATTCAGTCATAATAGTGGCCAGAACAGTGGAGAGTGACTCCACTGTTCACGTGAACGGTGGAGTTTCACTCTCCACTGCTATCAGCTGCTTTCCACGAACCTGTGGTTTAAATAAATTTTGTATGAATTCCACGTCAACAGTAAAATATGATTTAGTATTGCCGAACATTCAACAGCAAAAGCTGCCGCCTAAACAAATGGATTGTTGAGTTTCCGTTATTCCGTCATGTAATCTTAGTGTTAGTCAGAATTAGCAATGGATGAAAACGAAGTGATTGTCAGCCTCAGCCAAGTGTTTTGTCTGGCTTCAAGTTTGTGCCATTTGTGTTAGAAGCTGTAGAAGTTGAAGTAGCTGCAATGAGTTGAGAGAACAGGATTTCTGAGAAAGGTTCAAGCAAGATCTGAATTACTTGATCCATAGCAATCTTGCATTTGGTGAGCATATGGGATTGGACAAAGCTTATCTCATGGAGGAAGATGGGACAGAAATCTGAACATGAAATAGACCTGTGCTTAGCCCCCCCTCATTTGTGATTTGTGACCATGAGATAAGCTTATCCCAAGCTTATCAACTTGAGAATAAAAACAAGTTGATTAAATGAACCTAAACAAGCATTATCACGAAGATCTTTTACTTGTTATTCATCTGTGATTTGTGACCACCAGAAAGCTTCCATTCCATTTCTGGTAACAAGATTCATAATGGCATATGACAAGGAGTAGACAGAGACCAAGCCTAAGAATGCTGTTCACTACTTAAGAATGGAAAGTGAGGAGAATTATTGGATTTGATAGAACAAAACAAGCAAAAAAAGTGGTGGTAGGGGCTGGAAGTCGCTTATGGATCGATGTCTTTGCCTTTGGGACAACAATGCTATCTCTTCACATATCACTATCGAAACAGCCAGACCCATGAACACTGCTTTCACAAGCTTGCCAAACCCACCTCTCAAGACTCGTAAAAAAACATGTAATGCATTTCTTGCACGTTCCCACAACGACAGTAGCTATCATTTCATTAAATCCTTGCATGATCCCACAACAACAGTAACTATCCTTTCATCAAATCCTATCTTATCTTCCAGGCTCCATAAAGAATTAAAAGTTATGTCTAAATATCTCATCTGACTGAAGAAGACAAGGAGGGAGGGTTATTGGTCAGAAGAGTATGATCTTGTCTAGCGATGACATCATGTTGGCAAGCAAACTAAGATGTAGCAACTTTCCAAGTTAATTTGGACGGTTTGATGAGGGCTCCCTCAATTCAAATTGATGTACTTTCAGACAAGTTTAAAGTGAGGTAGTTTCCACAATTAAATGATGTAAACATGTTTGGTGAGTGCACATTAGTGTATGGGATGACACTAATCTATATTTTTTGAGTACCACAATCGCCTCAAAATGTTTTCATGAAGGTGAAATTTCATCTTTATATTCCTAATTCTTCCAATTAGACACTTCTAAAAAGTTTATTTATGTTCTTTGGTTCTATCTCTTCTACCTTTGTTTTTGTTTTTAAAAAACATCATACATTACCTCCATTCTTTTCGCTCTAGCTCATCATAAATATATTTATAGTTATTATACTTGATTTGGATTGACTTAACACAAAACTCAAATCACTTGTTGGAGAAGTTGAACAGATTAATCATTTAAAAAAAAATCAAAATATTAAGTTTTTTTTTATATAAAAAAAAGTCAAATTACATTCTAACTTGACTATCAGGTCTGATTTTTTTAATAGCTATCTTGGACGAGAAGATGGATCGATCAAATTTATGTTGAACCTAGACAAATTTAATAACAAAATATCTATATATTTAGCAAGAGAGAGAATGTTTTATTTATATATATATATGTATGTAGAAATCATTTTTTCTAGTAAACAAAAACCAATAAAGCAAGTGAAAAGACACCAAAGAAACTATCAATCAAAGATCCTAATTCCTTTAATCAAGAATTTTGGACCTCACCTCCTTAACAAAAGTGCATGGAATTGTTTGCATCATAGGAGATAGTGGTGGTCCCAAAATTACATGTATGATTTGTGAACCTCAGCCTCCTTTAAAAGTACCTAACTTTGCTAACCCCTTTAATGTTTTGGCATCATCAACAAAAGAATTCTATGCTAAGTATTCTACTCAACAGTCTACTATTTCCTTCTTTCACAATCATAGTTGTCAATTATAATATTCTAGTCATTTAAACAAAAAAAAATTAAAAAAAAAGTTTTTTTTTATGTGCTTGGAGCTAAGTTATTAAATCTGATCCGAGATAAGATCCAAATCATGAATCAAAAGAATTAACAAAAAAAAATCAATTTAACAAAAAAAAATTAATGAATATTTTGATAAGTCAACTAGGTCAACCCAGGTTCTTTACTAGGTTAAACTAGATTAATTATTATTTTTATTTTTTATATATATCTCTAATTATTTTAGAACTCGAATTCACGAGATTAGTCTAAGTTTTAATATATATATATATATATATATATATATATATATATATATATATAATTGGTTTTAAATTTAGAAGTGTTCACATTTTGGTAGACAAAAGTTTCTGCTTGGCTTCTCAAATTTGTTTCCCTCCCCCTTAAAAAAAAGTAGGAGAAATAGTATATTTATGTACGAACTTCTCCCTTCTAGAAGCATATATTCTCCATTCCCTTTTCCTTCTAATGATATTCTCTTGTTTCTTATTCTTTTTCGAATAACAATGTTTTTTTTTAACCGTAAGTTGTTTTATAATCATTTGCTTTCTTTATTATTATTTATTTCTCTAATGTTATTTTGTGTTCACATTTAAAAGGAAGCCATGAGAAATGGATTTTTATAAATATATCAATTTGAGCAAATATTATAATATATGCTTAATTATTCATTAACTTTTAAGGTTTAAACCTCGGACAAGTTATAGAAAGAAGAATTCTCATGAATTTTTTAATCTTGACATGGATAATATGCCTTTGATATACCGAAGAGGGGATTTAATACTTCTACATAAAGTTTGAAAATATTCTTGATTGTAAGAAAACATTTCTGTCAAAAAACCATCTCAACCCAATAGCTTAAATTTTTAGGTGAGGTCCCAGGATATGATTTATATTATTCTCTAACACACCATTTCAAGTGAAAGCCCTTTGAACTTGAAATTTGCACAGACCCACATTACCTTGTGCTTAATTTTTATCAGGGGATAGTGAGATTCGAACTCGAGACCACTTGGTCATCAAGGCTCTGATACCATGT
>Ga0307513_10000811_pt1 | contig 45568 bp, 40 predicted proteins | sample 15_EM_MG_FD_202174 | JGI IMG/M metagenome (GOLD analysis project Ga0307513, IMG submission 202174) | Populus trichocarpa ectomycorrhiza microbial communities from riparian zone in the Pacific Northwest, United States - 15_EM | ecosystem: Host-associated > Plants > Roots > Unclassified | place...
GCACAGCTTCCCGCTTGAACTCCAGCGTGTAGCGCGCCCGCACTGTCTTCGTCATTTCCGTTCTCCTTGCCTGCATTGAAACACTCAGCAAGGGGTACGTTTTTCGGGGGCAAGGTCACTGCCAGACGATGAACAGCGCGATGAAGCCGAGCAGCGTTCCACTGATCGGCCGTGTGAGGAACGCCGAGAGGTGGCCGTGGCTCAGCAGCATCGCGCGCCGGAAGTTCTCCTCTAGCATCGGGCCAAGGATGAACCCCAGCATCAGCGGGGCGGCGTCCAGGCCCAGTCGCATGAACACGTAGCCGGCCAAGCCGAAGGCGGCGGTGATGAAGATGTCGTCGAGGTTGTTGTTGATGCTGAAGGTGCCGATGCAGCAGAAGAACAGGATCGCGGGGAACAGCACGCTGTATGGAATCTTGAACACCGACAGCCAGTAGCGCACCAGCGGCGCACCAGCAGGAACACATTGCCGACCCACATGCTGGCCACCAGGCCCCAAAACAGGTCGGGGTGGCCCGCGATCATGTTCGGACCCGGCTGGATTCCCTTGATGATGAAGGCGGCCATCATCAGGGCCATGACGGCGTTCTCGGGAATGCCGATGCTCATCAGGGGGATGAAGCTGGTGCGCGCCGCTGCCTCGTCGGCCGCGGCCTGCCCGGCCACGCCCTCGATCGCGCCCGTGCCGATCTCGTGCTTGTACTTGCTGAACTTCTTGTCGACGGCGTAGGCCGCGAACTGCGCGATAACCGGCCCGCCGCCCGGTAGGATGCCGAGGAATGAGCCGACAGCGCTGCCGCGCAGGGCGCTCGGGATGATGCGTTTGAACTCGGGCCAGGTCGGCATCAGGTGGATCTTGCCGCTGAACGGCGAGCGCTCTTCGCGCGCATCGAGGTTCTTCGTGATCTCCGCAATGCCGAAGCAGCCCAGCGCGACGCTCACGATGCCCACCCCTTCGGCCAGGGACGGCAGATCGAACGTGTATCGCAGTATGCCGCTGTTCACGTCGGTGCCGATCTGCCCGAGCAGCACGCCGATCAGGCACATCGCCAGACCGTTCAGCAGGCTGCCGGTGGTGACGAAGCTCACGCAGACGAAGCCGACCAGCATCAACGCACAGTAGTCGGCGGGGCCGAACAGGAACGCCACCTCTCCCAACATCGGGGCGAAGAAGGACAGCACGATGATCGCGACCGTGCCGCAAATGAAACTGGAGACGCCGGCGGTGAACAGCGCCAGGCCTGTCTTACCCTTGAGCGTCATCTGGTAGCCGTCGATGCAGGCGACGATGCTGCTCGCATGCGGGATCTTCATCGTGATCGCGCTGACGCTTTCGCCGTACTGTGCGCCGTAGTAGATGCCCGCCAGCATGATCAGCGCGCCGCCGGTGGGGATCGAATAGGTCAGCGGCAGCAGCAGGCTGATTGTGGCCAGCGGGCCAAGACCCGGCAGCAGCCCTACCAGCGTGCCGACGGTGCAGCCGATGGCGCAGAACAGCAGGTTCTGCCAGGTCAGCGCGTGCTCGAAGCCAAACGCGAGGTTGTGCAGGACGTCCATCAGAACAGGGGAAGGTTCAGACCGAGAAGCTTCTGGAACGCGAAGGCAACGGCAATAAGTCCTGCCGAGATCTGCAGGTTGCGCTTCCAGGAGTACGAGGTTCCCGCAAGGGAGGCGACGAAGACCATGAACGTGATCCCGGCCGTCATGTTGATCACCTTGGAGCCCAGCGCGAAGCCGCCCAGGCTCAGCAGGATCAGTGCGATATTCTTGAAGGTAGCGTTCAAGGGCTTGGCCTCGGCGAAGCGAGAGCGCACGATCGTGATCACCGCGATGACGAGCAGCAGACTGCTGACCAACAGGGGAAACAGGCCCGGCCCCGCATGGCTGAGGCCCCCGATGGGGTAGCGCAAAGCGCCCAGGCCGAAGGCCAGGGAGACCGCCGCGAGGAACAGCCCTCGCACCAAGTTCACGTCGTTCATCTGTCTCTCCTTCATCTGACGACCTCTTGCGATGTGCTGGCTCGGTGGTGCACAACGCCAGATCGATCGTGGCGGCCCCGGCGTGCCAACGTCATCCCCGCGTCTGTCAGCCGCGTGTATGCCGACAAGACGCACGGAGGATCGGCGGCACGCCGAGCGCAAGACCCGATCCAGACCTTAGAACCGATGGCGCATGCCCAGGGAAGCACTCGTGCCGCTGGTCAGGCCAGTGGCCCTATCATTCAGAATCACCGCGTAGAGGTCGGTGCGCTTGGACAGGTAGTAGTCGTAGCCTATCGACAGCGTGTCACGCTTCTTGTCGGCCAACCCGGACTGCTCGCGCGTTGTGTGCATCCACGAAGTCAGCAGAAAGCCCGTACCAATGGGTACTTGTGCCCCGAGCTGTGTCGTGGTCAGTTCAATATCGGGCAGCGCTGAGACAGTGACGGTCGACTTGTTCAGCTGTGCGAAGAGCTTCACAGCGGTCAGGTCATAGGACATGCCGGCCATCACGGTGCTGACCTCGTTCACCGTGTAAGGCGCACCAGCGGGATCGGTTTTCGTCCGCACGAGCACGCCCGAAGCCCTTTCGATGCGATCGGCAGAAAGTCCAGCCGCGAACGCGCCGCCGCTGTAGAAGAGCGCCAGACTGCCGCGCCGCCCGGCCGCTGGCGCTGCGGCACCCTCACCGGCAGAAACCATCGCCATCCCGCTGAAGCCACCAGCCGAAGGGGACAGATAGGCAACGGAGTTGTTCCAGGCCGAGTCACCTCCGGCATAGGCGCCCGAAGCATTGGTGCCGACGATGCCGTTGGCAGTGAGCAGCGGCTGTCCGCCCGATGGCTGGTACAGGTGTAGGAGCACGCCAAAGTTCGCCGAGCCCGCAAACGGGTCGAAGCGCAGCATATTCACGAAGGTCGGCGTGGTCTGGCGGCCCAGCCGAACCGACCCAAAATCCTTCGAACTCACGCCGACCCAGGCGTACTTGCCCCAGAAGCCAGCGGCATCCGCTGCAGCACGCTGTGCGCCACCGGTATCCGTCTGGAAATAGCCCGACATGTCGAATCCGGCGGAGAGTCCGCCGCCGAGATCCTCGCTGCCGCGGAACGACAAGTTCGAGTTGCTCATGCCGCTGCTGGCCAGGTGCTTGGTCCGCGTTTCTCCGGCGAGTTGCCTCGAAGTCGCGAAGGCGTCGATGGTGCCGTAGATCGACACGCTCGACTGCGCGCTAGCCCCTCCGGCCATGGCCGCAAGAGCCAGGAATGCGAGAGCATGTTGCGGTTTGCGGTGATGCCTGGAACGGTTCACTTTCATGTTGTCTCCTATTGGGTTTTGCGGGCAAAAGGACACCCGGCCGTCCCGGTTGGGACGGTTTCGGCGTCGAGGGGGAAAACGGCCTACGACCGCGAGTCGGGACCGGAAGCTCGATTACCCGTCCGGGTAGACGCGCTGCACGCGCGCACGCAGTCGCGCCAGTCCCAGCAGGGTGTCGAGCTGGGGCGTCGCGATATCGAGAAGTTGCGCCAGTTCGCGCACGGCGACGACGATGGCATCGAGTTCGACAGGCAAACCGGCGTCAGCGTCGCGCGCCATTGACGGCCTGAAGGCGCCGAGCGCACGTGTGGTGCGGTTACGTTCTTCCGCCGTCTGCGTCATCGAACAGCCCACGGCACGACCCACGGTCTCGACCTCGGCCATCACGTCCAGCACGAAACGCTCGACGAGCGGGTCGGTCAGGATGGCCTCGCAGCCGGCGCCGGTCAACATGGAGATCGGGCCCGCGGTGACGGTGCCCCACAACTTGGCCCACAAGTCGCTGCGGATGTCGGTGGTGACCGCTGCGTCGAATCGTGCCCGGCGGAACAGATCGACCAGGAGCTCAACGCGCGGGCTTTCGGCACCCGAAGGCTCACCGATCAGCAGGCGACGGCCCTCCACATGCCGAGCAACTCCAGGCGCAGGGCGTTGGCTGTGGAAGTAGGCGACTGCGCCGACCACCTGCCGCTGGGGCAACGCGGCGATGAGCCGGCCTTTCGGGTCGAGGCTGACCAAGTCAGCGCCGACAGTGGCGGGCCCGAACCACCAAGGCAGGCCGTTGCCGAGAGTCATGATCGTCGTGTCGGGCTGCAGGAGCGGGCCGAGGAAGTCGGCGAGCGCCGGGAGCACGGGTGCCTTGACGGTGAGCAGCACCAGGTCCTGAGTACCCAGCGCCGTGGGGTCTGCGCTCGCCTGCACGGGCCAGACCGTGCGTTCACCTGCTTCGTCAAGCCGGAAGCCCTCACGGTGCAGGACGGCCAGCGTGTCGCCTCTGGCGAGCGCTGTTACGCGGCAACCCGCCGCAGCCAGCCGTGCACCGAGCAGCACCCCCATCGCGCCCGCGCCGACCACGCAGACTTTCACGGCGATACCTCCCGTGCCGCGACCACCTGGCCGCGGCATTCCCCGAAGCCGATGCCGACAAAGCCATCACGCTCGCAGCGCGCCGTCAGAACGACTTCGTCGCCATCGTGCAGGTAGTCGCGCTGCTCCCCGTTCGGGAGTTCGAGCGGCCGGCGGCCGTTCTCGGTGATTTCGAGCAAGCAGCCCAGTTCGTCTCGGTTGGGCCCGGAGATCGTGCCGCTACCCAGTAGGTCGCCTGGTACCAGCTTGCAGCCGTTGCTGGCCTGATGCGTCAGCATCTGGAAGATGGTCCAGTACTGCGTCAAGAAGTTCGTGCGCGAGATGCAGAGCGGCAGCATCGACAGGCGACGCATGGCTTCGGTGCTGTACCGCACGTCGATCGCGATGTCCAGGCCACCCCACGCGCGGTCCCGAGCGTCGTCCAAATGGGCGAGCAGCGGCGGCGCCTCGGAACCCCGAGGGGTGGCCGCAGAGCGAAAGGGCAGCAATGCGTCCAGCGTGACAACCCAAGGCGACACCGTCGTCAGGAAGCTTTTCGACAGGAACGGGCCCAGCGGCAACGCCTCCCAAGCCTGAAGGTCGCGCGCCGACCAGTCGTTGAGCAGCCCGATGCCGAGCACATGCTCGGCGGCCCGTCCGAGCGCGACGGTCTCGCCGAGCGCACTTCCCGCCCCTACCCAACAGGCCAGTTCGACTTCTATGTCCAGCGCGCGGCTGGGCCCGTACACGGCGCTGGCGGCATCGCCCGTGCCCGTCTGTCCGCAGGGCCGGCGTACTGACGTACCGCTCGCCGCCACCGACGATGCGCGGCCGTGATACGCAATCGGCAGCGTCAGGAAGTTGGGCATCAGCGGCGCCCCGGGGCGGAAGATGCTGCCGGCGTTGCGCGCGTGATGGATCGAAGTGAGGAAGTCGCTGAAGTTCGGCACCGAGGTCGGCACCTGCAACGCCACGGCGTCGATCGGCAGCAGGCACGCAGCGGTACGCGTCGCATCCGGATGGCCCTCGCGCAACAAGGCACTCACGCAATGCCGCAGCGCGCCCAGCATCGGGCGACCCACTTCGGCCAACCGATCCAGGTTCTGGGTGCCGCAGGCGTCGCGCAGCGCGGACGGAAGGTCATCGAACAACTCCGCTGACAGGACACGCGTCAAGTCCAGCACTTGGTCGCCAATGGCAACGCCAACGCGCGGCCGCCCGCCACCATGGCTGAACACACCCAATGGCAGGTTCTGAACGGGGAAGTCACAGCCCGGCGATTGGGCCGCCGTCACCCAACTGCGCAGCGCCGGGTCGTGCGTGATATCGAGTTCGGCAGTCATGCGACGCGCTCCGCAGCGTAGGAGGCTTCGGGGGTCGAACGCGCCCGCAGCGACCGCGTAGCTTCGGCGTCGATACGGCCGTCGGTATCGACCACCACCGCGTAGCGTTCCAACGCCGCGGATACCGAGACCACGCCCGAAAGGACGTCGGCTTGGACTAAGGCCGTGTCGCGTTCGACCGCTGGGCCGTGGCCCCCGCCGCCCGCGGTGCGGATAGCCAAGCGATCGCCCGGCTGCAGCGCGTGCTCGCCGTTGAAGGTGCGGTACACCTCGCCGTTGGCGCGCAGGACGTCGACCTCCGGTGCGGCGCCGGCATCGCCGCCGGCTAAGCCCCATGGCGGGCATTCGGTGCGGTCGAAGCGCAGGCTCAGCGTGCAGGGCCCGGTGATTCGATAGCGCTTGACCACGCCCAGTCCGCCACGCATGCGTCCGGGACCACCCGAATCCTCGCGCAGCGCATAGCCTTCGAAGCGGAACGGCAGCGTCGCCTCCTGCATCTCGATCGGCACGTCGGAGGTGTCGCCGTGCACGTTTGAACGCGACGGGCCGTAGCCGTCACTCGACACCGTGGCGCCCCACCCGCCAACACAGGTGTCGAGGTGGAAGAAGCGTTCGCCACGCACTTGGCCGAAGAAGATGTGAGCGCCATAGCTGCCGTGGTGGGCTGCGGCGATGCGCTCGGGAAACGCCGGCGCCAATGCGCGCAGGATGGTGTCCACCGTGGTCGGCATCATGTTGCCCGACGCCCCGACCGCCGCGCTCGCGCTGGCCGACAGGAACTTGCCGTCTGGAATCTCCACTTCGAGGGCACGGAAGTCGCCTTCGTTCAGCGGTTCGTCGGGAGAGAAGAGGTACTTGAAGGCAATGCGCGCCGCCGCTACGGCGCCGCCGTTTCGCCCGGCGTTCATCGGGCCCGTCAATTGGTCCGCCACGCCAGAGAGGTCGACGACGACACGGTTATCCTCAATCGTCACGGCCACGGCGATGGGCACCCGCTTGCCGAGCACCAGACCGTCGTCATCGATGAAGGCTTCGGCCGCGAAACGGCCCTTGGGCGCCTGCGCCAATGCGGCGCGGACCCGTCCCTCGGCGTTGTCGAACAGCGAACGCACTGCCTCATGCCACGCCGGGACGCCGCTCTTGCCTACCAACGCAAGCACTTGGTCGCGCCCCATCAGGCAACCCGCCATCTGCGCAGCCACGTCGCCCAGAAGCTCTTTCGGGAAGCGCGTGTTGTGCTCGATCATGCGGAACATCTCTTCCACGCGCAAACCGCCACTCACGAGTTTGACCGTGCGGAACTGGATGCCCTCCTGGAATACTTCAGTGGCGTTCGTCGAAGTGCAGGAACCCACCACGATGCCGCCGACGTCGATCCAGTGCATCAGCACGCAGAAGAACCCGAGCAGTTCGCCCGCGCCGCGCTCGCCGTCGGCCCCATCGGCGCGGATCGGCGTGTACATCGCCACGTTGTTGAGGTGCTGGCCCATCGTGCCGGCATGGTTGGTGATCATGATGTCGCCATGGCGCAGCCGTTCGACACCGTAGATCGCCAGGCCGTCCTTGACGGCAGTGCCCAACGCGTTGGCGGCAAAGATCAGGAGGCTGCCGCGAGATTGAGAGACCAGCGCACCGGTTGCATCGACGATGCCAACCGCGTAGTCCTTGTACTCGGTGATCAGTGGCGAGAACGCCGTGCGGGTGAGGTTCTTGTCGACCTGGTTCGGTACGGCATTCAGTTCGTGGCGCAGAACCTCGAGGGTGTACGGATCAATGCTCATTGCATCGCTCCTTCGCTGGCGTGGTGGATGGTCAGTTCCCCGAGCGCCCCCACGATCGCGTGGTCGCCCGGAAGCAGCACCGTGGTCGAGCTGTACTCCTCGACGATGGCAGGGCCGTTGAGCTGGAAGCCGGCAGGCAGGTCTTGACGTACCCACACCTGCGTCGTCATCGCCTCGGTTCCGAAGACGACGCGCCGCGAGCCTGTCGGTCGCGCCGGCACGCTGCCGTCGGGGAGCGTCGCCAACGCTTCCATCTCGGGCGCCGGTACATATGCCCTCGCGCCCAGGCGCACACCAAGTACTTCCACCTCGCAGAGCGGGTTGGCTTGGCCAAAGCGCCGGACGTAGGTTTCGGTGAAGCTGGCATGCAGCGCTTGCGGATCCAGCGGCCCAGTGCAGGCCACCCGCACGGCATGTTTTTGACCGCGGTAGCGCATATCCAGCGCGCGGTCCAAGACAAGTTCACCCTCATGTTCACGCATCTGGACGCGCGCCTCTTCGATGAGCGACGCAAATGCCAACTCAACGTCTTTCAGCCCCGCCGCATCGAGCGCCACCGGTACGGTCTGGGCCAGGTCGATGCGTGCGCCGGCCAGCAGCATGCCGATGGTGGAGAAGTTGCCAGGATGCGGCGGCACCACCACCTGAGCAATCCCAAGCCTGCGCGCGAGAATCGACCCGAACAGCGGCCCGCCACCTCCGAAGACCATGAGTGCGAATCCACGCACGTCGAGCCCACGCTCCAGCGTCACCTCCTTGATCGCCGAGGCCATCGTCGCGACGGCCAAATCGAGCACGCCTTGTGCAGCCTGGTCGACATCGTCTGCAGTTCCGGCAAAGCCGAGCGGACGGCAGACACGATCTGCGATCGCGTGCCGTGACGCCTCGACATCGAGCTTCAACTGCCCTCGCAAGAAGCTGCCGCTGCCGATGCGCCCCAGCGCGAGATTGGCGTCAGTCACCGTTGGTTCGACTCCACCTCGGCCGAACGCGACAGGCCCCGGCTCCGACCCTGCACTTTGCGGCCCGACGCGCAGCCGACCCTGTGCATCGACGCGCGCGATCGAACCGCCGCCAGCGCCGACCTCGACGATGTCGAGCACCGGAGTCTTGAGCGGAAAGCCGTGCTCGTAGCCTCCGACGTAGTAGATGGGCTGGACGTCGAACTCTCCGTCGCGCACAAGCGCGCACTTGGCGGTGGTGCCGCCCATATCGAACGCGATGACGTTGCGCAACCCGAGTGCGCGGGCATAGGCCGCAGCACCGATGCAGCCGCCGATCGGACCCGATTCGACCAGCGCTACCGGTTGAGCTACAGAACGTTCGAGCGACAGGACACCACCGTTGGAACCCATCATCGCGAGCGTTCCGCCAAAGCCCCGAGCGCGCAGCTGCGCATCGAAACCGCGCAGGTAGCCCTCCATCTTCCGGCCCACATAGGCGTTGGCAGCAACGGTGGCGATGCGCTCGAACTCCGACCATTCGCGGGTCAGCTCGGTGGCGGCGCAGACATAGGCTTCGGGCAGGCGCCGCCGCAGCAGTTCGACCGTCTGCCGTTCGTGTTCCGGGTTCGCGTAAGCGTTCAGGAATGCCACCCCCACTGCCTCGATGTCCGCTTCGGCCAACGCGAACGCGAGCGCGTCGAGCGCCTCAAGGTCGAGCGGCTCGATCACCTCGCCGCCCGCTCCGATGCGCTCGCACAACTCGAAGCGCTGGCTGCGCGGCACCAGCGGCGCCTCGCGCCTGTAGTCCAGTGCAAACGGCACAGGACGGTTACCGCGGCCGATCTCCAGCAGGTCGCGGAAACCCGCGGTCGTGACAAGTGCGGTCCGTGACCCCTTTCGCTCGATCAGTGCGTTGATCACCTGCGTCGTCCCGTGCTTGAACAAGGTCGCCGACGACAGCGGCACGTCGGTCGCGACAAGCGCGTCGAGCGCCCCTTGCGCCAGGTTGGCGTAGTTGGTCAGCGTTTTGCCGTAGCGCATGCGACGCGCTGCGGCGTCGTAGACGGCGATGTCGGTGAAGGTGCCACCGGTATCGGTCGCAATCAGTGTGCTCATTGGTCAGCGGTCGGTGACCGGGTTGCGATAGTGAAAAGGCGGTACATAGGCACCGGGAAAGGATTCGACGTGCTCACTGCCGGGGAGATCCGGCGCATGTATCGGGTGGGGCCCGCCCACCCACGAACGCGCGGTGATCCAGCTCTCATCAAAGGGCGTTTGAAAGGTTCGGTAGAAGTGAAGGCCGCATATGCGCCAGCGGCCCTCCTGCTTGCGATAGCTGAAGTTGCATACACCCTCGCCCCAGGCTGCGCTCTTGCCGAATTCGGCAAGTTGCATGAATACGCGCCAGCGGCCGGAGGCTGAATCTGCGTTTGCATCGAGATCCACCACGCCCTGGAGCAACTGGTGATTGAACAGCAGGCCTGGCGCCAGGCCGCGCTCATCGCCGCGCGCCGGGCCCTCCCCCAGAACGCCCCTATACAGCCGCTCCGCGCCTTCGCGACCGACATAGATGCCGAGCTCGCCGATTTCGATGCGGCAGTCGTCGGTGAACAGCGGCAGCACCTCCTGCCACAGTGCCTTGTCGAGGTAGTAGCCATAGCAGCGCGTCAGCTTCTCGATCGCGGCGCGGTCTTCCAGCCCCTGCACGCGAGCCTCTAGGGCGAGTAGCCGCTTCTGCATGTCTGCAGCGGTGAGCATCGACGGCCCCGGCCTACTGGGGTTCGAGCTTGATAGTCGTCGCGATGCGGCGGTACTTCTCGGCCTCCGTGCGATAGAGCGCCGTGGCCTCCTGCAATGTCTGCGCGGGCGACGGTGTTGCGCCGGATTCCTCGGTGATCTTTCGATACTCCGGATCGCGCAGCACCGCGTTCACTGCGGCAGACAACCGTGCAACCACTGGCTCGGGCGTGGACTTGGCTACCAGCAAGCCACCCCAGATGGCGTAGTCGAAGCCCTTCAGATCCTTCAACTCGGAGGCCGCGGGTACGTCGGGCAGCTTTGGGCTGCGCGTCTTGTCGGTCACCATCAATGGGGAGAGCCTGCCGCTGCGGATCATGTCCAGCACGTTGCCAATCAACGGAACGAAGCCGAGGTCGATCTGGCCGCCGATGAGGTCCTGGATCATCGGCCCCGTTCCCTTGTACGGGATGTGGGTCAGCCGAGCGCCGGTCTGCGCCTTCAGATCCTCGAACATGAAGTGCGCCACCGAGCCGATGCCGAAGCTGCCGTAGCTCAGTTCCTTCTTCGCCGGGTCGCGCATCTCGGCCACCAGGGACTCGAAGGTCTTGATGCCCAAGCTCGGCCGCGACACAAGCACCATGCGCGTATAGGACAGTTGGGCCACCATCCGCAGGCTGTCGGGCTTGTACCTGGCCGCGGTGAGCGCCAAAGGGGCCAATACGCTCTCGCTGGGCGTTCCGACGATGATCAGGTAACCGTCCGCAGGGGCCGCCAACACCTTGTTCACGCCGATGGTGCCGCCCGCGCCGCCGACGTTCTCGACAATCACGGTCTGCTTGAGTTCACGCTGCAGCACAGGCAGGGCCGAGCGGGCAGACAGGTCGGACGGTCCTCCGGCGGGATAGGGCACGACGAGCGACACGACCCGGTCGGGATAGCCGGCCTGCGCAAGGCAGAAGCCGGGTAATGAGAGCGCCGCAGCTAGCAGGGCGCGGCGCAGCTTCGATGCATTCATGAGCGATGTCTCCGTCAGTGTTCAAGTACTCTGAGCGGGATCTTCAGGGGTAGGACCTCGGCGACCAAGGTGCGCAGCGGACTTGGATTCGGACCATTTCAGCAATAATCATTCGGGTAACCCCCTGATCAGGTCCATGGCACTCTCGAGCGAAGAACTCTCCAGCATCAGCTTGGACATCCTGCATCTGTTCGTGCGTGTGGCTGCGTTGGGCAGCATCGCGGCAGCTGCGCGCGAACTCGAGACGGCACCCTCGGTTGCGTCACGCAAGATCGCAGCGCTCGAGCGCGCATTGGGTGCACGGCTGTTCCAGCGCACGACGCGACGCCTGAAGCTGACTGAAAGCGGCGACATCGTGCTGCGCAACGCGCGCCAAGCGGTCGAGTCGATGACGGTGGCATCAGACGACCTCGCGACCCTGGCCGCTCGACCGGCCGGCCGCATTCGTTTGGCTGCGAACCACTTCGCCGCACACGTTCTGCTGCCGCCGCTGCTGGCGGAGTTTGCGCGCCAGCATCCTGACATCACGTTTTCGATCAGCATCAGCGACAGCCTGGTCGACATGGTCAGCGGTGGATTCGATGTCGCCATCCATTCAGGCCGGCTAGCCGACAGTAGCCTGATCGGTCTGCGCGTCGTGGAGTTCAAACGCGTGCTGTGTGCCGCCCCGAGCTATCTAGCGAACCACGGAACGCCGCAAAGTGCAGAGGACCTCAGACAGCATCGTTGCCTCGTGCATTCGTCGAATGAACCTACCAGTTGGTCCTTTCGGATTGGCGCGCAAATCTTCGCGCAGCCGATCCGCGCCAGCCTCGACGTCGACAGCCATCTGCTGGCTCTGGAACTTGCGCGCCAGGGCCTGGGCATTGCCCGTCTGGCCCGCGACGTGATCAAGGACGACCTGGCTTGCGGCCGCCTTGTCGAGGTCCTCCAAGATCTTGAGTGCGTGTACTCGAACGGGACACTGCCGGCACTGTGGATCGCCTACCCGAGCCGGCAACTCCTGAACCGAGTGCGACTGCTCGTGGATTTTCTCGCCGCGACGCTGAACTTCCGCGGCTGAGGTGCGCCTGCGCCTGCCATTGGACGATCCAGCCGGCGAGGTAGTCGGCAAAACCCTGCGCGGCGGGCGACAGGTCTCGCGCGACCGGACGATACAGGCACACCTTGCGAACGGTTTCCGGGTGTGTCACGCGCCGCATCACCAGCCCCATCGCGTCGGCCAAGGCGCTCACGTAGTGAGGTGCCAGCGTCGCTGCCAGCCCCTGTGCAGCAATACGAGGGCGGTTGATATGTTGTCAACCACGTCCATCGGTATGACGCGCACACCCTCCGGTGCGTTCACGCGCATCTGGGCGACGCTGCGTTCGTGGTCCCGGCCTGCGGCTACCAGGGGAACGTCACGCAAGTCCGACCAGCGCACGGAACTTCGCGCCGCCAGCGGGTGGTCGGGAGCGCACCAGAGCACCCAGGGGCTGTCGAACAACGGTTCGATCCGGACATCCTCGCCCGCCGGACGATCCGGCCCGAGCGCCAAGTCCACATCACCGGCCACCACGCCACCCACCAACCCGTCAACCGGGAAGTCACGAATTCGGACAACGACCTTCGGCCGCGCCTCCGCATAGCCTTTGATGGCCATCGGCAACGCCGTCGAAGCGAGCACCAAGGGGGCACCAATCCTCACGACGCCCGCCCTACGATGGCGCACATCGTCCGCTGCGCTGTCGGCCGCTTGGACATGACGCAGAATGGTTTCGGCAGAGGCAAGGAAGTCGCGCCCCGCTCCAGACAAGGCGACGCGACGCGTCGTGCGGTCGAACACCCGAAAGCCCAGCACCGCCTCGAGCTCCGCTATGAGCTGGCTCACGGCCTGCGCCGTCATTCCGAGGCGCCCGGCCGCATCACTGAAGCTGTGCTGGTCCGCCACGGCGACGAAGGCTTCGATCTGGCGCAAGGTATAGCGGGTCAGAGGCATACCCGATTATCAAGCAACGCTTGAAAACATTCACGCATCGATTGTTTGTGGTGCCGCCGGCCTTTCCGGACACTGTCCCTCCAGACGGTCGTCGCGGTGGACTCGTGATCGGAGACGAGACTTGGACATGCGCTCTCCGGCACCGCCGCTTCTTCGAGCAGCCCCGGCACGGGTGCTGCGGAGGGCCGCACATCACACGCGTCAGATTCCGTGAGTGCCTCGGAACGCTAGCCCTTTCCTGCAATCCAGAGATGCACGTCCTCAGCGCGCCAAGCTGTTATGCCGGCAGACAGTCGAATCGGAGCGGGAAACTCTCCCGTCTTCACGCGCCGCCACAGCGTGGACTTGGAGAACGGCACGAAGCGCAACAGCAGACGCTGGCGCACGAACCCGGTCTCCGGCAGAACAAGCGAGTTCTCATAGCGGAGCGAACTCTCGCTCGCACTGGGAGGGGAGTTTGTTGCACAAGTTGGGACATTGGGCATGATCAAGCCTCTTGCCCGGCGACGAGCCGGGCGATGCAGTGACATGACCCTCTCGGTCTCGGCCACGCGCGGTCATCAAGTGCGTTGGCCAATCAGGAACGCGACAACTCCTGGCCTGCAGCCGGCGTTCCAACAGGCTGGCGGTGGGGGGATGCAATAGCTGGTGCGAGGCGCACAGCGCGTCTTCATGAAATTGGTTGGATGCACCTGGAGCCGGCTCGATCTGAAGGTGCGGCTGAGATCGCGATGCAGGTGACGACTGCGACGCACCACTTTGGGTGAGTGAACCGGTGACGGCTCGCAATCAGCGTACTGCCTCACCCCTCGCCGCAGCAAGTCGCGCCAAAGGGTCGCGCACGAGAATCGACCGAGCCCTGGGTTGAATCCGTGTGGCGGCCAATCCGACCTGCCAGTTGACGCCTTTACGCCGATGTTGTGCCCTCGTCCGCATCGATGGGGTACGCCGCGGCCTCGGCCGCGCTTCCTTCCGGCTCGACACCACCCTCGTTGGTCTGGCCCCGTTCTTCGATCGAGGATCCCCCCGGAGGCGTTGCCGGACCGTCTTGCACCTCGCTGTCTGCGTCGCCCCCTCGAACCGCACCGGCGTTCGCTCTTTGCGCATCCAGCGCATTCATCGCTCGCCGCATCCTGGTGGCAAGGCTTCTCGCACCGTTGGCCACGTCCCGTACCTTGCGCTTGAGCCCAGCCCGCTCGATGTCAACGGCCTGCGTTGTGACGACCTCGTGGATCTCCAGCGTCTGAAGCAGGGGCATCAATTGGTCGAGCTTTGAAAGCAGTTCGAGGTAGCGGCGGCCAAAGGAAGATAGAACGCCAACGTCGACCACGAGCGGCACGGTGTCGTAGGTGGCAGGGCTCGTGATTCCGTGCGTCTGGAACAGCGCCTCAGCGCCGTCGATGGCCTTGTTCAGTGCCTCGGCCGCCTTGTCCATCTGCTCGCGCATCACGGCCTCGACCTTGGCGACATCGGCATGGTCGATGCGCGTTCGTGCGATCACCGAGATGAAGTGCACGCTGAGCTGCAGCGTGCTGAAGTAGCGCACGAACATGCGCTTGCCCTCGGCGCTCGCAAAGGCCGCCCTGATCTTCAGGCTGGCTGCTTCGACCCGGCGAAAGTCGGCCTTGTTCTCCCTGGCCAAGATCCGGGCGTTCACACCCCCTTGGTCGTGCTTGACGATGTCTACGTCGGTCATGGCTGCCTCTTGCGGTCCTGCCCGCGTCGCAGCGATCTTCGAATCCGTCTCGAAGCATTGCCACGCGAAACGCCCCTTCGTCGGCGTCGCTTTCGGCACTGGGTGTGCTTTCGCTGGGAAGGCCCGTTGACGCATGCGGGGCACGCGGGTAAGTTTCAGGCAAGCGGCAGCTGGCCCGCTTTCAAGCATCGCTAGCCCTGGAGAAACTGCCGCAAATCTGCCGAGGCCTGACCTCGGAGAGCCGCCTACGCACCAATGACTGCTCGCCGGGTCGGCGGCGGTCAACGACGCCGATCGAACCGGCTTTCGCGGCGAGGTGAACAGCGCCTTGCTCGCCTCTCCGCCAAAACTTTCTCCGACCGGTCGCTGGCACACCGGCTCGCGCTGCATCTGCCGCGCGTCCAAGCCAGCCTTTGAGCGCACCGTCCGCGCGATCCATTAACGCCGGACCGTGATTCCCACTACACCCCACGGGGCTCCGCCCCGTTCGAGGTGCGTGGCCTCGCCCATTCCGGGAGACCACCATGCAGGAACAGCCCTGCCCCCTGCCGAGGCGCCACCAGCTGCGCCCCCGTCAGCCGATTTACGTCCCATTCGCCTCAAAGCGCCGATGCGACTGAACCCCGCCGTTCGCAAAGCGTTGCAGGAGGCAGTCGCCACGCTCAACGACCTATGCGCTGTTTCCGCTGCTGGTGCCGCTGGCTACTGCTGACCAGCGGGCGCGAGACGATGGTCGCCTTCACGGGCTACGCGGCGATCCTGATCTGGGTCCAACTCTGCGGGTCTTCGAGCAACTTGGCGAGAGCTTGACTCGACTGGATCAGATCTCGAAGAGCATCTCGGATCGCACGGGGCTGTCGCAGTCCCAGCTTGCGGGCGCCTCTGCGACACGAGCAGTTCGGCGAACGCGACGTTGGATGCCGCTCAGACGCCCAGCGCGGCCAGCATCAGGAACGCCAGGAACAGCACGAAGTGGGTCATGCCCTCGATCGCGTTGGTCTCGCCATCGTGCACGTTGACCATCGCCACGATCAAGGTGATGAACACCATCACCGTCTGCGACGGTGACAGCGCCATGTGGATCGGCTGTCCGGTGATGAGGGCCAGCGCCTCGATGATCGGCACCGTGAGGACACCGTGGACAGCGACGCGCCCAGCGCGATGTTGACGACCGGCTGCATGCGCTTGGCCAGCGCGGCGCGCATGGCGGTCAGGATCTCCGGGCTGGCGGAAAGCGTGGCGACGAGCAACGGCGCCACGATGGGCGGAACGCCGCTGCCGGTCAGGCCCGCATCGAGCGTGCGAGACATCACTTTCGACAACACGCCGATCAGCGCAATGCCGCCTGCCATGAAGCCGATCGGCGTTGCCAGGTTGCGGCTCGCGCGCGCCCGCGTTGGGACCGGCGCGGGGTTCGGATGCAACTTGGCATGCTGCGCGTAGCTGTAGCTGAAGGCGTGGTGCGCCACGCGGACCGAGGCCAGCAGAATGGCAACGATCAGCGCCACGGCCGCGACCATCGAAGGCGCCTGGCCGGCATCGAGGATGGCGTGTTCGAGCGGGAAACCGATCGCTGCAGCGATGGCGGCGAGGACGAGAAAGATTTCCTGGCGGAGGAGCGCTGGCATCGTGCAAGACAGGGCGGCAAGGGCGTGAATCATAGGCAGCCCGGGTTTTCACGAAGGTATGAAATACTTGCGCCGCGAAGCCAACGACTCGAATCGCACCCTTTGATCGCTCATGCCCCTTGCCAAACACCGTCCAGCCCTTCCGCGCCGCACCAGCGGCGTGAGCGGCGCGTGGTGGTTCGCGCGATGGGTGCTGGTTCTGGCGCTGGTGTTCGACCACCTGAGCGCACCCTTCCATCACCATCACCATGACGGTGTCGAAGGGCAGCTCGAGCTCGCTGTGTCGCACGTGGCGTTCGACGATGCCGACACGCATGCCGAGGGTGAAGACCATCCGCTGGCGTCGCACTCTGCGATGGCGATCCGGATCGACCCGTCGCGCTTGGCTCCGCTCCCTGTCATCGACAACGCCGATGCGCAGGTTGCGTTCATTTCGGTGGTCCAACTCCTCGCCGCCGCCGATGAGGCGCCGCCACCGCACTGGCGACCCGATCGACACCAACCCGACTTCCACTCCCACAGGAGCCTGCCGCCTGCCGGGCGCGCTCCGCCGCTCCACGCCTGAGACCCCTCTCTAGCGCCTTCCGTGCGCTCGTCTCAGTCCTGCCCGCCCGCAACGGGCGCAGGCTCTCGTGGAGTTGCCCATGCACTGCCTTCTATCCGGTCGCGCCTTCGGTCGCGGCACACCTGCGCTCGTTCTGAGCGCGCTTCTCGCGTCGACCGCACCAGCCCAAGCGGCCGATGAGTTCGCCGTCACGCAGGCGCAGATGCAGGGCCTGGGCATCACGTTGCAGCGCCTCGAACGGCCGGCAGACATCCGCGGGCAGGCCTACCCGGCACGCGTCGCGCTGCCGTCGTCGCACGAACAAGTCGTCAGCGCTCCTCTCGCCGGACTGGTGGACCGCGTGCTGGTCGGCGAGAACGACATGGTCAAGGCCGGCCAGCCGCTGCTGCGTCTGATCAGCCCCGAACTCGGCGAGTTGCAACTCAAACTCCTGGAGGCGACCTCGAAGGGCCGGCTGTCGCAGAAGACCCTGCTGCGCGAACGCGCGCTGTTCACCGAAGGAATCATCCCGGAACGCCGCGTGCAAGAGGCCGAAGGTGCCGCCGAAGAAGACCGTGCTCGCGTGCAGCAGGCCGAGGCCGCACTGCGGCTCGCAGGCCTGGACTCGGCCAGCATCAGGAAAATCGGTGCCGGGGGCGCCCTGCAGGATGGTCTGACGGTTCACGCCAAAGCCGCCGGTGCGGTGATGGGCCTGGAGGTGAAGTCCGGCCAGCGCGTGGCCCAGGCCGACGCGCTGATGCGCATCGCAGACACGCGGCAGCTGTGGCTCGACATCCAGTTGCCGGCCGACCGCCGCGCCCAGGTGGCGATCAAGGGCGGCCAGATCATGGTCGTCGGCCGCGACGCGACGGCAACGCCGATGAGCCTGGGCACGATGGTGACCGACAGCCAGACCGTCACGCTGCGCGCCCAGGTCACGAAGGGCGCCGCCCTGCTGCGTCCCGGCGAGTACGTGCAGGCGCAGGTGCCCTTCGCCGCCGGCTCAGCCGGCGAGAGCTGGGCCGTGCCGGTGCCATCCGTCGTCCGCCAAGGCGACAAGGCCTATGTCTTCGTACGCACGCCCAAGGGCTTTCTGGCGCAACAGGTCACCGTGCTCAACAGCGCCGGCGGATCGGTGCAGGTTCAGGGGCCGCTGAAACCGGGCCAGGACATCGCCGTCACCTCGGTGATCGCGCTGAAAGCGGCTTGGCTCGGCAAGAGCGGGAGCAATTGAGATGCTCGCGCGCCTGGTTCAATTCGCGCTCTCGCAGCGTCTGTTCGTGATGCTCGCCGCCGCGCTGCTCGCCGGCGGCGGCTGGTACGCGTTCCGTAACCTGCCGATCGACGCGTTCCCGGACGTGTCGAGCACGCAGGTCAAGATCATCATGAAGGCGCCGGGCATGACGCCCGAAGAGATCGAAAGCCGCATCGCGATCCCGATCGAGGTCGAGATGCTGGGCATCCCGCAGCAGCGCATCCTGCGCTCGGTGTCCAAGTACGGCCTCGTCGATGTCACCGTTGATTTCAACGACGGAACCGACATCTACTGGGCGCGACAGCAAGTGGCCGAGCGACTGTCGAACATCACGGCCGACCTGCCGAGCGGCATCAGCGGCGGCATGGCGCCGATCACCACGCCGCTGGGCGAGATGTTCATGTTCACGATCGAAGCTGAGGGCATGTCGCTGGAGGAGAAGCGCAGCCTGCTGGACTGGGTGATCCGGCCGGCCCTGCGTGGTGTCGCCGGCGTGGCCGACGTGAACGCGCTCGGCGGCAAGGTGCACAGCTTCGAGGTGCTGCCCGATCCGGCCAAGCTGGCGGCGGTCGGCCTGTCCACCGCCAAGCTCAAGGCGGCCATCGAATCGAACAACCGCAACGACGGTGCCGGCCGCCTGGGCGAAGGCGACGAGGTACTGCTGGTGCGCAGCGAAGGCAGCGTGAAGACGCAGGATGACCTGCGCGCGATCATCGTCGCCAGCAAGGACGGCCGCACGATCCGACTGGCCGATGTCGCGATGGTGCGCGATGGCTCCGTCACCCGCTACGGCGTCGTCACGCAGGACGGTCGCGGCGAGGCCGTCGAAGGCCTGGTGCTGGGCCTGGCCGGCGCCAACGCACAGAAGGTCGTCGAAGGGGTCACCCGCAAGATCGAAGAGATCAAACCGGCGCTGCCCAAGGGCGTCGATCTGAAGGTTTTCTACAACCGTGCCGGGCTGGTCGAGAAAGCGGTCGGTACGGTGTCCAAGGCCCTGCTCGAGGCCACGGTGATCGTGCTGATCCTGCTCGGCGCGTTCCTGGGCAACGTGCGCGCCGCGGTGGCGGTCGCCGTGGTGCTGCCGCTCGCGGCGCTCGCCACCTTCATCATGATGCGGCTGGCCGGCATGTCGGCGAACCTGATGAGCCTGGGCGGCCTCGCCATCGCGCTCGGCATGCTGGTGGACGCGGCGGTCGTGGTGGTGGAGAACGTCGTGCAACACCTGGCGCACGACACCAGCAAGGGCCGTCTGCCGCGCCTGCACATCGTCTTCCGCGCCGTGCGCGAAGTCGCGGTGCCGGTCGCAGCCGGCATCCTGATCATCATCACGGTGTTCCTGCCGCTGCTGACCTTGCAGGATCTGGAAGGCAAGTTCTTCGTACCGGTCGCGATGACCATCGTGTTCGCTTTGGTCAGCTCGCTGGTACTGTCGCTGACGGTGATCCCCGTGCTGTCGTCCTTCCTGCTGAAGAAGGTCTCGCACCAAGACCCCTGGTTGCCGCGCAGGCTGCTGAAGGCTTACGAGCCGACCCTCGCCTGGGCACTGCGCCGCCAGCTCGTGGTGTTCATCGCGGCGGGCGCGATGCTGGTTGCAGCAGCGGCCGTGTACCTGCTCGTCGGCAAGACCTTCATGCCGGAGATGGACGAGGGAGACGTCATCGTCGGCATCGAGAAGCTGCCGTCGGTCAGTCTGGAAGAGACCGCCGCGCTGGACCTGCTGATCCACCAGGCGCTGATGAAGAACATCCCGGAGATCACCGGCGTGGTGGCACGCGCCGGCTCCGACGAGATCGGTCTCGATCCGATGGGCCTGAACCAGACCGACACCTTTCTTGTCTTGAAGCCGCGCGAAGAATGGAAGCTGGCGGACAAGGCCGCGCTGATCGCAAAGATTCGCACGGTGCTGGACCAGATGCCTGGTATCAGCTACAGCTTCACCCAGCCGATCGACATGCGCGTGTCGGAAATGATCATCGGCGTGCGCGGTGACGTGGCGATCAAGATCTTCGGGCCCGATCTGAAGACGCTGAACGAGTTGGCGGCCGCAGTCGAAGCGCTGATGAAGAAGGTGCCGGGCAACCAGGATGTCTACACGGTCGAGAACGACGGCGTGCAGTACCTGCGGGTGGTTGTCGACCGGCTTGTCGCGGGGCGCTACGGACTCTCGGTGGAAGACGTGCAGGACGCCCTGCGGGTGCAGATCGAAGGCCAGCGTGCGGGCACGGTGATCGACGGCAACCGGCGCATCCCGATCGTGCTGCGCGGGCCTGATGCGGTGAAGGTGTCGCCGGCCGAATTCGCCTCGCTGCGTATTATCTCGGCCGACGGTCAGAGCGTACCGCTGGAGACCTTGGCCAGGCTGGAGCGCGACACCGGGCCGGTCAAGATCGACCGCGAAATGGGCAGCCGCTACAGCGTGGTCATCGCCAACGTCACCGGCCGCGACCTGGTCGGCTTCGTCGGTGAAGCAAGGGCCAGTGTCGCCGCGGGTGTCAAGCTGCCGATCGGCTACACGATCACCTGGGGCGGCCAGTTCGAAAACCAGCAGCGCGCTGCGGCACGCCTGACGCTCGTCGTGCCGCTCGCGCTGGGCTTCATCTTCCTGATCCTGTTCACCACGTTCGGTTCGGTGCGGCAGGCGCTGCTGGTGCTCTCCAACATCCCGTTTGCGCTGGTCGGCGGCATCGTGGCCTTGTGGCTCACCGGCGAGTACCTGTCGGTTCCGGCTTCGGTGGGCTTCATCGCCCTGCTGGGCATCGCGGTGCTCAACGGCGTCGTGCTGGTGAGCTACTTCAACCAGTTGCATGCCGAAGGCTTGTCGTTGCTGGCGTGCGTGACCGAAGGCGCGAAGCGACGATTGCGACCGGTGTTGATGACGGCATCGATCACGGCCTTTGGCCTGGTTCCGCTGCTGTTCGCAACCGGGCCCGGTTCGGAGATCCAGCGGCCGCTGGCGATCGTCGTCATCGGCGGGCTCATCAGCGCGACGGCGCTGACGCTGATCCTGCTGCCCATCCTGTACCTGCGCTTCGCACACGCGAGAGCCGAATCGAACCCCAGCGCGCCGGCCGGGACGGAGCCGAGCCATGTCTAAACACTGTCTGACGCTGATCTGCTCGCGCGAGGTGGAAGAGAAGCTGCTCGACACCTTGCTGACGGCCGTCGAGGGCGGGGTCTTCACCAGCACGCCGACCTTCAGTCATGGCACCGCGCAGGGGCGGCTGTCCAACGTCGAGAAGGTCATGGGCCGCAGCCGCTCGGTCCAGGTGCAGATCCTCACCACCGATGAAGAATTGACGAGTCTGTTCGAGCTGCTGAAGCAACGCTTCAAGGGCACCGGGCTGCGCTATTGGGCCACTGCGCTCTCCGCCGAAGGAGAAGTGGCATGAGGCGCTGGAAGACCGTCGCCCGCGTCGTCGCCGTCCTCGCCTGGACGGTACCCGCATTCGCACAAGATCGACCGACACCACCCGACTTGCCGCCAACGGATATTGCCCGCCAGAGCATCGATCAGGATCCCGCGGTTGTCGAAGCTCGGCGCGCCCTCGGCGCTGCCGGTCACGGTGCCGCTGCGCTGCGTGCCGGGTCCCATGAATGGACGACCAAGCTCTCGGCCCAGCGCCGCCGCTACGACAACGCCGGTACCTCGAATGAATGGACGGCCGCACTCGAACGCACCATCCGCATCGGCGGCAAAGCGGCGATCGATGCCCAACTCGGCGACAACGAGCTCGTGATTGGACAAGCCCGCATCGGCGAAGCGCGGCACGAAGCGGCTCGTGCGCTCGCCGACCTGTGGATGGATGGCCTGGCGACGAGCCGGCAGCGCGAGCTGTGGGCCGAGCAACTGAGCTTCGCAGAAGCCAGCCACAGGGCCGTCGAGACGCGCCGCCGGGCTGGAGATGCGTCGGCGCTCGACCTCAACGCGGCACGTGCCGACCTCATCGAGGTGCAGCGGCAACTGAGTGCGGCGACGACGGCCGAAGCGAAGGCGAAGGCGAAGCTCGCCGTTCGATTCCCGACGCTGACCTACGCGCCCAAGCCGCTGGCCGAGCCGGGCGCTCTCGACATGACCCTGCCGCAATGGCGCGAACGCATCCTCGCGGAGAGCGACCCGATCAGGATCACGGAAGGCCTGCTGAAGAAGGCCGAACTCAGCGCAGCCCGGGCGAAGGCGGAACGCATCCCCGACCCCACCGTCGCCGTGTACACCGCTTCCGAGGCGTTCCGCAATGAACGTGTCATCGGGCTGAGCGTGAGCATCCCGCTGTCGGGTACCTACCGCAGCGAACGGATGCAACAGGCACTGGCGGAAGCCGAAGCGGCGCGCGCCGTGGTGGAGCGCCAGAAGCGCGAGGAAGAGGCCGAAATCGTCGAAGCGTACGTGGAAGCAACCGGCGGACTGGAGCGTTGGCGCCTGGCTTCGCAAGGGCTCCTGACGACCCGAGACAGCGCTCGACTGACGCAGCGGGCCTATTCGCTGGGTGAAGCGGACCTGCAGACGTTGCTGCTCGCGCGCCGGCAAGCCCTCGACGCATCGACCGCGACTGAACAGGCCCGCGTTGAAGCATTGCGCTGGCACTACCGGCTGCTCATCGACGCGCATTTCATCTGGGGGCTGGCCGATGAGTGATTCACGCGCTTCGTCCTCGATGCTTGGACGGCTCGGAGGTCTTCTGGCTCCCGCGGCGCTTGGGGCCGCGCTTGTCGCCTCCCCGCTGGTCGCAGTGGCGCACGGCATCTCGGATGCCGACAAGCAGCGAATGCTCGAAGGCGGCTACCTGCAGTACGTCGGCCTCGGCGCCACGCACATGCTCACGGGCTACGACCACTTGCTGTTCCTGTTCGGCGTCGTGTTCTTTCTCACGACGTTCAAGGACATCGCCAAGTTCGTCACCGCGTTCACGCTCGGCCATTGCATCACGTTGATCGTCGCAACCTTCCTGCAGATCACCTGGAACTACTTCCTGGTCGATGCCTTGATCGCGGTCAGTGTGATCTACAAGGGCTTCGACAACAACGGCGGCTTTCAGAAGCACTTCGGCGTCAGGTCGCCCAACCTGCTGGCCGTGGTGTTCGGCTTCGGTCTGTTGCATGGCTTCGGTCTCTCGACGCGGTTGCAGCAGCTGCCGCTGGGCGACGACGAGGGCGCCATCCTGATGCGCATCCTGAGCTTCAACGTCGGCGTCGAGATCGGGCAGATCGCAGCGTTGTCGATGATGGTGGTGCTGCTGGCCTTATGGCGCCAACGATCGTCGTTTCAACGCTTCAGCGTGCTGGCGAACGTGGCCTTGGTCTATGCCGGCGTGTTGCTGTTGCTGATGCAACTGCACGGCTACCAGCACGATACCGACCCGAACGGCTTTCGCTTCCCGGCACAAGAGCATCGCCACGAGCATGAAGACATGGACATCGACAAGAGCACCAACACCGGCAGAGACGGCTCTGACCGTTCCTTACCAACGCCGATCCATCTGCCCACTCACAAGTTTCACAAGGAGTTCGACATGAAAAAGGTACTCACTGCGCTCTTCGCCGCCGCCTGCATGGTGGCCGTGCTTCCCGCCTTCGCAGGGGAAGCCGAGGATTGCCACTTTCACGGCAACAAGGAGGCGTCGCAGGAGACGGTCTCCGGATGCGCCGTCAAGCGCCAACGAGCGCTGATCGCCAGCGGCAAGATCGACAAGTCGTGGCAGGCCATCAAGCCGGCGGCGTTGGAGCAGGTCGATGGACAGAAAGGCAAGGAGTGGAAAGTCACGTTCAAGGATCCAGCCGCCGCCGACAGGACCAAGGAGAACCTCTACATGTTCTTCACGGCGCAGGGTAACTTCATTGCTGCCAACTTCACGGGCAAGTGACTCGCTGGCATGCTGCCGGTATGAACCGCACTGTCCAATGGCCGGCCCTGCGCGGCGGCCTCATTGCCTTGATGGCCGCCGTGCTGTTCGGCGTCAGCACGCCGCTGGTCCAGCGTTTCGGCGTCGGCATCGGCAGCTTCACGACGGCGGCACTTCTCTACGCCGGGGCGGCACTGATCGGTGCATTGCTGCGCCGGCCGATCGAACGTGAAGCGCGAGTTCAACGAGGCGACGCGCCCCGGCTTGCGCTGATGGCACTCTTCGGGGCTGCCATCGGACCGGTGGCACTGGCGTGGGGGTTGCAGCGCACCAGCGGCGCCAGTGCCTCGCTGATGTTGACGCTGGAGGCCGTATTCACGGCGGTGCTCGCGCGACTCTGGTACCACGAGACCCTGGACCGGCGCGTCGTTCTCGCGATGGTGCTGCTGACACTCGGCGGCATGGTTCTGGTGGTTGACCGGGCCGAGGGGGGTGCGAGCCAGATGCTCGGATTGCTGGCCGTCCTGGCGGCGACTGCGGCTTGGGGTGTGGACAACACCTTGTCGCGCAGCGTCGCCGATCGCGACCCGGGGCAGGTCGTGATGTTCAAGGGAGCACTCGGTGCGGTCGCCACGACGTTGATCGCGGTCGTCTTCGGCGAGCCGGCACCCGGCCTATGGCCTGCCCTGGCCTTGATCGCGGTGGGGGCGACCGGCTACGGACTGAGCCTGCGTTTCTACCTGTTGGCCCAGCGAGCCTTTGGCGCAGCGCGCACGGGGTCCGTGTTCGCGTTCGCTCCGTTCGTCGGCGCGTTGTTCGCCTTCGCGCTCGGCGAACGCAGCGGCAGTGCCTGGATGCTGGCCGGCGCGGCGTTGATGGCGTCGGGCATCGTGCTTCACCTTGCGGAGCGCCATGGGCACGAACATGAGCACGACGCGCTGGAGCATGAACACGCCCACGGCCACGATGATGGGCATCACACCCATCGTCATGATCCGATGCCCGTCGGGATGCACAGCCATCTGCACAGTCACGAACCGATGCGGCATGGACACGCGCATGTGCCGGACGAGCATCACGGACACCGGCATTGAGGCGGCTGCTGACCTACAGCACGAGCGGGGCGCCATAGAGCTTCAGTGCAACCCAGCCGAGCAAGATGCCGGCGAGCAGAAGGGCCGAGGCGAGATGCGCCAAAGGCCCACGTCCCGTTCGCATGAGCGGGTGTTGCCGACGAAATCTTCCTACGTTGGCTGCGCCGAGTTCAGCTTGCCGGTTCGCATAGCCCACCCGCGGTTGACTGGACTCTTCGGCTTCCACGACAGCCGTTCGGCAACGAATGCATCGGCAAGCCGGCGGTCGCCGAGTCGGATCGCGGCTTCGGTCAGCGTCCACGAAAACATGTCGCGCTGCGCGTGGCTGCCGCCAAAACGATTGGCCTTGGCGCGCAGCGGCAGAAGCAACTCGATCGCCTGCGCATAGTCGCCGTCACCGAATGCGGCGAAACCTTCGCACGCCGGCACGCCGATCTCGCGGCTCATCATCGCAACGGTTCCGGTCCCCGTGCTGGCCCGCCTCACGGTTTCAAGCTGCCGCATTTGCGCTTGCCTGTTGCCGGCGCCGACAAACGCCATCATCGCGTTCACGTCGTTGAAGACGTAGTACGCGTCGTCGATCCGCGTCTGCCATTTTTCGGCAAGGCCGTTCCACCGGTCACCGACATCGTGGCCAAGCAATGAGAGCCGCCACAGCAACGACGATCCATCGAGAAGCTCGAGCGCTTGACCAAAACCCGCGGCAGAAATCTTCTCGTCGAACAGCTTCAGTGCTGAAGGCGCGTCATCGGCATCCAGGTGGAACAACGCCATGTGCCACCACAGATGGAAGGCGAACATGCTGTTCGGCGCCCAGCCATCGGCTCCGGCCGCAAGGAAGACGGCACCTTCTGCAGCCCGGCCTTGCATCTCCATGACATGCGCGACGGCATGCACGGCCCAGCCGTCCTGCCTGTTCAAGGCGACAGCCTCCAGCCCGCGTGCCTCGGCCTGTGCATAGTCGCCAGCCTCTTCAAGGCCGAACGCATACATGCCTTCAACGTAGCCATATCCCGGTACGCTGCGACTCCAGTGCGGCAGCACACGTGCAATCCGATCGCGCAACATGTGCGAATGACCGAGAAAGAAGTCGCCGACATGCGCAAATTGAAGCGCCAGCAGATCGCGTGGATAAGCGATGGACGTGCGGCCCCACAGTTCGGTCGCCTGTTCCCAATCCCCGTTGAGCCACGCGCGTACCGCGGCAATGTGCATCCGCTCGCGGTCGTTGGCCTTCGGTGCCAGCGCTTCGGCCGCTTCCACGCTCTTGATCATTTCCGGTTCGAACACCTTGTCGGTCGCTGTCGCCAGCGTGCCGGCGCGAAAGGCGTGCGCCATCACGCAGTCCGGATGCTCGACGATGATCCTGTCGACCTCGGCCAGCGGGTCGGCCTGATAGGCATGCAGCAGGTCGAACGCGTGGTCGAGTGCGTCGATCGCCTGCTGCCGCCCATAGGAAACCGGGTTGCCCCGTCTGTCGAACTTGCTCATGTCACTCACGCTCGATCTCCAGGTAAGTGCGGCTGGCATTGCCAGCCAGCGCTCAGGTCGGTGCCGTCATCGACGGCCTTCTTCAGGTGCGCACGAAGCGCCAGCAAGCTCGCCGTGCAGGCGCCGGCGCATGACGCTACGGCATGGCGCCGTACGAAAACTCGGTGAATGCCGTGACACTGTCGGCCTTGGTCCACACGCCCACCTGGCCCGGACCCGCGATGTTCGTGTCCTGCCGCTCGATGTAGATCATGCCATCCAGCGAGACCCGGATCGACGGGCCTTTGAAATCGACCCGCAAGGTGTGCCACACCTTCGGCGGCACAGGGGCATCCTGGTAGGCGATGGTGCGGCGCGATCCGGCGCTCGTGTGGTACAGCGACACGTTGTTCTCCAAAGCATTGGCACGGGCCACATAGTAGTTGTCACTATCCTTGAACCGCCACACGACGCCACCGGCCTGATCCTGCCGACCGGCAATCGATCGGAACCTGACTTCGACGAAGCCATCGCTCAGCACGGCGTCGTTCTTGACGCACCAGGGGAATGGCGCTTCACCTGACTGAACGAGTACACGTCCCTTGCCCGGCAGCACGTCGGGCTCCACGGTCCATTTCGGTACGCCCTTGCCGGTGGCGCCGCAGATCCAGCCAACCGGCGGCTGGCTGACCGCGTCGGCATCAAAGGTGATGGGTGCGGCCATGGCGCTAAGCTCCGAGGCAAGAACTGCCATCAGCACGAATTTCCTCATGATCGCTCCTGACGGGTGTTCGCTGCGCACTCATGATCATGAGGACGCTCCTTTGGCGACAAGGGCTTGGCCGGCAGCCTGCCAGGCATCGATGCCGCCGCGCAGATAGCGCGCACGCAGGCCGGCAGCGCGCAGGCGCATCGCAGTGGCGCGCCCGACCTCGTGACCATAGACGCAGTAGACGACGATGTCGCGGTCGGCCGGCAACTCGCTGGCCCACTGGCCCACGGCAGCCGGGTCGAACCAGCGCGCGCCGGGAATCATGTTGGGCGCCTTGTCGAACACGCCGGCGCGCCGGACATCGAAGACCAGTGAAGTGCCCAAATCTTCGTGCGTGGCGCCGAAGGGCTCGCTCGTCGCATGGACGGCGTCCTGATAGCGCTGATACACCGGCGCCCAGGCGACGTTGGCCATGAAGGCGTCCACGTAGGTCCCGGCGGCTGCACCGAAGTCGAGGTGGTAGGCGTGTTCGTACATGTCCAGCGCCAGGATCGGGATGCCGCCGGCCAGCGCATGGGTGTGGTCCGCGGCCCACTGGTTGACCAGCGTACCTTCGCGCGGCTGGAAGCTCAGCAGCACCCAGCCCGAGCCACCACCCTGGGCTTTGCCCATCGCGATGAATTCTTCGCGCCAGCGCTCGACGCTGCCGAAGTTGGCGGCCAGCGCCAGTGCCATGGCCGGTTCCATCGTCTGCCCGTCGCCGCCGAGGCTGCCGAAGTACAGCTCGTGCAGCAGCATCGAATTGGTGGCGATCAGTTCCTCGCGCTTCAGGCCGTTGAGCTGGAAACCCGGGGTGCTGGCAAAGGGCGTCTCCGCCAACTGCGCGCGAATGGCGTTGAGCCGCTTCACCGCACCGCTGTAGTTGTTCTGGTGGTGGCTGCGCAGCAGTTTTTCGGACAGGCCCGGCAACTGGGCCGGATCGAAAGGCAGATCGAGGATCAAGGCATTCATGGACAGTCCTTCTTCAGTGCAGCAGAGGCAGTAACCAGGTGACGATCAGCCCGGCGGCAGCACAGCCGCCGAGCAAGGGGATCACACCGACTTTGAAACGGAACAGCGCCAGCGCCGCGGCCAGCGTGATGGCCAGCGAGATCGCGTCGAAGGGTCCACCGAAGCCTTTCGGCCATAGCACGTGATAGGCGAAGAACAGGGCCAGATTCAGGATCACGCCGACCACCGCCGCGGTGATCGCGCTCAGCGGCGCCGTGAAGCCCAGCTTGCCATGCGTGGTCTCGACCAGCGGGCCACCGGCCAGGATGAACACGAAGGACGGCAGGAACGTGACGAAGGTGACCACGGTGGCGGCCAGCGCAGCGCCGAGGAACAGTGCATCGGGCCCCAGCACCTGCTTGGTCCAGCCGCCGACGAAGCCGACGAACGTGACGACCATGATCAGCGGCCCGGGTGTCGTCTCGCCCAGCGCAAGGCCATCGATCATCTGCGGCGCCGTGAGCCAGTGATGCTGGTCCACCGCGCCCTGGTAGACATAGGGCAGCACGGCGTAGGCACCGCCGAAGGTCAGCATCGCGGCCTTGGTGAAGAACCAGCCCATCTGCGCCAGCGTGCTCTGCAGGCCGTAGGTGGCGATCAGCGCGGCCATCGCTGCCGACCACAGGCCCAGTCCTGCCAGCAGCACCTTGGCCAGGTGGCTGCGCGAGAAGCGTGCATGCGCGGGCGTCGGCGTGTCGTCGTCGATCAAGGCCGGCCCATAACCCGCCTTGGCGCTGCCGTGGCCACCGCCCAGGGCAAACACCTTCGGGGCCATGCGGGCGCCCAGATGGCCGATCAAGCCGGCCGCCAGCACGATGGCCGGGAACGGCGCGTCGAAGGCAAAGATCGCAACGAAGGCGGCCGCCGCGATGCCCCACATCCAGTAGTTCTTCAGCGCCCGCGTGCCGATGCGATGCGCCGCATGCAACACCAGTGCGGTGACCGCGGGCTTGATGCCGAAGAAGATGCCGGCGACCACCGGCACATCACCGAACCGCAGATAGATCCACGACAGCGCGATCAGGATGAACAGCGAGGGCAGCACGAACAACGCGCCGGCGACGATGCCGCCCCAGCTGCGGTGCATCAACCAGCCGATGTAGGTGGCCAGCTGCTGCGCCTCCGGCCCGGGCAGCAGCATGCAGTAGTTCAGCGCGTGCAGGAAGCGGTTCTCGCTGATCCAGCGGCGGCGTTCGACCAGCTCGCTGTGCATGATGGCGATCTGCCCGGCCGGGCCGCCGAAGCTGATGAAGCCGAGGTTGAGCCAGAACCCGAAGGCCTCGGCAAAGCTGACCGGCGCAGGCCGCGATGTCGGCGTTGCGGCCGGAAGGACAGCACTCATGCAGAAGCTCCTGGCGCCGCGTACAGCGCATCGAAGACCGCCGAGGCGGCTTGTTGAAGGGGGTCGTCGTCGGCATGCACTTCGCGCATGCCGGCCAGCACGGCTTCCAGCCCGGCGGCTTCCAGTACCGCGATGCCGCCGATGTCGAGGTAATGCACCGCGGCAGCGATGCGGCGCAGCTTCGGATCGGCCTCCAGACCGAAGCTCGCGGCCAGCACTTCGAAGCTGACCCGATTGCCGACGTGGGTGAAGCGCGCGCCGTCGTAGTCGAAGCCCAGCACCCCGCGCGGTGCCTTGGCCGGGTCGGCCAGCCAGACGATCTGCGCGCTGGAATCGATGAAACGCCGAATGAGCCAGGCGCAGGCCAAACGGTCCACCCAGGGCCGCGCACGGGTCGCCCAGCGTTTGCCCTGGAACTTGCGGGTTTCCAGGCGTTCGATGCCATCGTCCTGGCGCGCCTGCGGTTCGCCCTTCGAAAAGCGGCTGTCGAAGCTGCGTCGCAGCGACAGCAGATGGCTTTCGGCCTGCTCGGCCGCCGCGCCGGGGTAGTAGTCGATGCGGCGCAGCGCTTGCAGCGCGTCGGCCACGCCACGCAGCCTTCGCCTGGCTTCGGTCTCGGCCAGTTTGTCCAACTCTGACTGCAACACGGTGACGGTCTCTCGCCACTGCATGTAGCCCTCGCCGCGGTCGAACTGCGCCAGGATTTCGACGCGCTGAGCCTCGTCGCGGGGTGACAGCGTCATCACCGAGGCGGTACCGCCGTGCTCGCGCACTTCGGCGGCCAGGGGCTCCAGCGAGGCGGCGTTTTCCTCCGGCAGCAAATAGGCCCCATCTCGCAGCGCGGCGCAGCCCAGGCCCTTCAGCGCACGCCAGATGCGCAGGCGCACCGCGTTGGGCTGGGTGGGCAAGGTGACGATCAGGATGGACCACATGATGTTTGTAGCATATGCTACTCAACTAGAAATAACAAGTTCAGGCATCTCGCATGTCGCACTACCTCTGGGCGCTGAAGCCGTACTACCGTCAGGTGGCCGGTCAGTTGCTGCTGGGCTCCTTGGCGGGCATCGCGATGAACACGGCGGTGGTGCTGCCGGCGGTCTTCCTCGGCCGGGCCATCGACGCCGCCACGCTCTTCGCGCGGGGCGAGCTGACACGTACGGCGTTGGTACAGACCATCCTGTTGTTCTTCGCCGCGACGCTGGCCACCGAGTTGCCGCGCGTGGGCAAGCGCTGGTGGCTGATGACGGCCAACGCGCGCATCCGCGCCAACCTGCGCGCCGACGCGCTGCGCGGCGTGATGGCCTGGCCGATGAGCACGCTGGCGGCCGTGTCGGTGGGCGACATCATGGCGCGCGTGGTCGGCGACATCGAGGTGCTGGGCGTCGGCGTGCGCGAGGTGATCATCGAGACCTGGGACACGCTGCTGTTCCTGCTGTCGTTCCTGGTTGCGATGCTGGTGCTGGATGTGCCGCTGACGCTGTGGGCGCTGCTGCCGGTGCCCTTGGCGATGGCGCTGGCCTGGGCTTCCGGGCGCTGGGTTCGACAGAGGACAACCGCGGCGCGACAGGCCAACAGCGCATTGACGGTTGGGCTGCACGAATCGGTGTCGGCCATGCGCGTGCTGCGTCTGCTGGGCGCACGGCAGGCCATGGCATCGCGCATCACGCGACTGGCCGATGAGCAGGCGTCGAGCACGCTGGCCGCGGCCCGGCCACGCACCGCCCTGCCAGCCGTCTACACCACGCTGATGACGGCCGGGGTGGTGCTGGTGCTCTGGCTCGGCGGCGAGAAAGTGATTGCCGGCGCGTGGACGATCGGCGCGTTCGTGACCTACATCGACCTCTTCCTGCGATTCACCGGACGGGGCTTTCGCGTGCCGCAACTGGTCAATTCGGTGCAGGCCGCCGGTTCAGCCTACGCCCGGATCAAGCCGCTGCTGGCGCCGCCGGCGGCTGCCAACAAGGAGCAATGCTTCGAATCGTTCCGCGCTGCTCATTTGGCCGGGGCGGACCTCAGCCGGTCGGCCAATGCACTACCACCGCGCGCCGGCGGCGGCTTGGCCGTGTCCTTGCGCGAGGTGAGCTTCGCCCACGGCCAACTCGGCACCAACGCCACACTGGCGCTCGACCGGGTGTCGCTGGATGTCCCTGCCGGTGCGTTCGTCGCCGTGACCGGCCCGGCGGGCTCGGGCAAGAGCGCGCTGGCCAAGGCGTTGCTGGGGCTGTACCCGCTGGCTGCCGGCAGCGTGACGCTAGACGGCGACCCACCCGCACAGCGCCGCGACCAGATCGGCTACTTGCCGCAGGAGCCCTTCCTGTTCTCGGGCACCGTGCGCGAGAACATCGCGATGGGTGGCGCGTTGACCGATGCCGTGGCTGCACGTGCCCTGGCCATCGCCGCGCTGGCGCAGGACGTGAGCGGCTTCGCGAAGGGGCCCGACACCGAGATCGGCGAGCGCGGCATCCGCGTTTCGGGTGGGCAGCGCCAACGCATCGCACTGGCCCGTGCGGCCGCGACCGTGCCGCGACTCCTGGTGCTGGATGACCCGTTCTCAGCCGCGGATGTGCACACGGAAGCGCAGATCATCGCTGGCCTGCGCGCCGCGTTCGGCGCCGGTGCGCCGGCAGCGCAGCAGGCGACCATCGTGCTGTGCTCGCACCGACTGGCGGCCTTCCCGCTGGCCGATCGGGTGGTCGTGCTGGACCAGGGCCGCATCGTCGAACAGGGCACGCATGCAGCGCTGCTGCAGACGGCCGGTGTCTATGCGCGCATCCATGCGGCGCAGGCAATGCTGGCGGCCGAGGTTGCGCCATGAGCAACACGGCGACGCTGCCGCCATCGGCCGCGGGTCAAGGCCATCGCCTGAGCTTCGCGCAGCTGCGAGGACTGTTGGCGCCCCAGCGCTGGCTGCTGCTCGCCATCGCTGCCAGCGTGCTGTTCGGCGCCGCGCTGGAGGTGCTGCCGCCGCTGATCGTGCGTCAAGCGGTGGACGGGCACCTGGTCGTGGGCCAGGCGGCGGGGCTGCTGCGTTTGGGCCTGATCTACCTGCTGGTCGTGGCCGCGCAGCAGGCCTTAAGCGTTGTCTCGGCGTACTGCACGGCCGTCGCGGCACAGCGCGCGCTGCGCGACCTGCGGGTGCGCCTGTTTGCCCACCTGCAGCGGCTGCCGGTGCGCTACTTCGACACCACGCCGCTAGGCGACACGATCAGCCGCTGCACGGCCGACATCGACACCATCGACAGGCTGTTTTCGTCGGGCATCGCCAACCTGGTGGCCGACTTGGCACGGCTGCTGACGATCACGCTGGCGATGCTGCTGCTGAGCCCGGCGCTGACGCTGCTGGCGGCGCTGGCCGTGCCGCCCTTGCTGACCTTCACACGCTGGTTCCAGCGCCGGGTGCTGGCGGCCGAGCGCAGCCAGCGGCGTGCGGTGGGTGAGTTGAACACCGCACTCGCGGAGACGCTGGGCGGCGCTGAAGTCATTCGGGCCTTCGGGCGGGAGAACTACTTCGTGCATCGCTTTCGCGGCGCGCTGCAGGCAACGTTGAAGGCCTACCTCGAAGCCACGCGCTACGCGGCTTTCTACACGCCGCTGATGGTCCTGCTGGCCAGCGTGATCGTCGCGATGCTGCTGTGGGCCGGCACCGAAGCCGCGCTGGCGGGCTGGGGCCCGTCGATCGGCACGCTCACGGCCTTCGTGCTGCTGTTCCGCCGCTTCTTCGCACCGATCACGACGCTGGGCGAAGAGTGGCAGACGGTGCAGAGCGCGCTGTCCGGTGCCGAGCGTGTTTTCCAGTTGCTGGCCTTGCCGGCGGACGAACCTGCCGCCGTCACCGAGGTCAGCGGGTCCCAGGTCCGCAACGCTGTACCTCTGATCGAACTGACGGACGTCAGCTTCGGCTACACCGATGAGTGCCCGGTGCTGCAGGGCGTCTCGCTGGCCGTGCGGGCCGGCGAGCACGTCGCGCTGGTTGGCCGCACCGGCGCAGGCAAGAGCACCGTCATGCACCTGGTCGGCGGGCTGTATGCGCCGAAGTCGGGGCAGGTCCGCGTTGCCGCCATCGATCCCTGCGCGATGACCGACGCACAGCGCCGCCTGCGGCTCGGCGTGGTGCCGCAGACCTTGCAGCTGTTCAACGACAGCGTGCTCTACAACCTGACGATGGGCGACAGCAGCGTCACCCGCGCCGCTGTCGAGGCTTCAGCCAGGGCCACCGGCGCGCACGCGATCATCGAGGCGCTGCCGCAAGGCTACGACACGCCGCTGGGCGCCAGCGATGGCGGCGCCGCACTGTCCGCCGGCCAACGCCAGTTGCTGGCCCTCACCCGCGCGCTGGTCCAACAGCCCTGCGTGCTGTTGCTCGACGAGGCCACCGCCGCCATCGATCACGCCAGCGACGCTGCCTTCCGCGCTGCACTACGCCGCGATGCGCACGACGCGCAGCGCGCCGTGCTGATCGTTGCGCACCGGCTGGCCACTGCCCGCGAGGCCGACCGGGTGCTGCTGCTCGATGACGGCCAGATCGTCGAGCAGGGTCCACCCGAAGAGCTGATCCGCCGCGGCGGACGCTTCGCTGCGCTGCTGGCGATGGAATCGGCCGGTTGGGATTGGCATTCGCGCTGAGTTTGGAGAACAGCCATGGCAAAAGACTTCTATGTGCAACCCGACGCCGCCGACCCGGTGCTGGACGCCGCCACCGTGCTGGGCATCGTGCGACGCCATGCGCCGGACGCCGTGGCGGTAACGGCTGTCGACGAAAGCGGCGGTGAAGCACGCACGTATGCGATCGACGACGACCTGATACTGAAGGTCCAGCGACCGCAGCAGTTGCGAGCACGAACCAGCCTTGCGAAGGAGCGCTTCTTCCTCGACAAACTGGCCGGTGTCGCGGGGGTACGGGTGCCCCGAGTGATCGCGGGCGGCACGGCCGAGCCGAGGATTGCCTACACGCTGATGTCGCGCATGCCCGGCGCAGCGCTGGTGGCGGCGGGGCTCGGCGACGAGCCGCGCCGGCGTGCGTTGCTCGAACTAGGCCGGATGCTGCGCCTGATCCACGGCATCCCGCAGCAGCCCTTGTTCGACGCCCGATTGATCCCCGGTGACCACACACCCACCGACGTGCGCTGGCGCTTCGGCACTCTGTTCGACGAGGCCGTGGCCTTCGCGGTTGGTGCCGGTGTCCCATGGCCAGCGGCGCTCGAACCGCAACAGCTGGCGCGCATGGCGATGCGCGCGCTGCCGGAGGTCGACGTGTTCGTGGCCTTGCACAGCAACCCGAGTGCCGACCATGCCTTCGTCGATGTGCACACCGGGCAGCTGACCGGCCTGATCGATTTCGGAGACGCGTACTTCAGCCATCCGGTGCACGACCTGCGCCGCTTCCGCCGTCCTGCCGATCGGGCGGCGGTCTACGAAGGCTATGTGGCCGATGCGGCGGTGGGCCGGAACTTCGAGGAGGCCTGGCGCGTGGCATGCGTGCTGGCTGCCATGTTGGCGGTGATCCACAACCCGGAGTGCCGCGTTGCCGCGCTGGATGAGTTGTCAGCCCTGGTCGAGCACATGAGATGAGCGAGCATGAGGCGAAGTCACGAGTGGGGTCGTGTCGGCGGGCTGGCCGGTGTTGTCCTCCTTGATAGCACGCGATATGCGGCCAGTGACGTCTCTGGAACGTGGCTACAACGGTGCCCTCAGGCTCGTCGAGTGCGCTGCATGGCGCCTGCATCGAACCCGTCGGCCGACCCACGGGCTCACCAACCGGCGCGCGGACGATGAACTGGTGGCCGAGTTGCGCGCGCGGCGCGCACACGCCTTGCCAATCTGGTGGAGCGTGGCCTGGTCCGGGAGATCGGTTCCAGCCCACAAGACCCGAAGCGGCGATATTTCAAGGCGACGAGACTCAGCAGCGCGGTGGTTCCGACCGGCGCCGGCGCGTGGCCACGCCGGCGACCAGGGCCGCACCGGCCAGCCACAGGGCCCAGGTCTCGGGCTCCGGCACGGCGTTGATGCTGACATTCAGCGTCACGTCGTTCGCGCCATAGACGGCGGTGAAAACCACGCCGGGGTTGAAGCCCGACCAGATCAGCTGGCCGAACACCGAGTCTGACAAACGCTGGTTGAAGCTGAGCACCCTGAAGCTGTCGCCGGCCACCGGCGTGTAGCCCAGGTTCAGCACCTCCAGGGTGCCCGTCAGCAGCACGGCATCGGTCACGACCAGCGCGTCGAAGTCGGTCGTGCTGGTGACTTCGAACTGCGCCCGGCCCGCCGCGCCCATCGTCAGGTCACCGTCCAGCGTCAAGGTGCCGGTGGAGTTGCCCGGCGCGATCACGCCCACATTCAGCAGGTCGTCGTTGAGGGCGGTGCGCACGGTGCCGGAGCCTTCGATGCGGCCCGTGTTGGTGAAGTTGTTGTTGTTGCCCACGAAGACGGCGTCGGCCGCCGTGTTGAGCACGCCCCGGTTGTCGAACACGCTGTCGACGCGCATGCCGGCGTTGTTGATGGTGGCGTCGGTGCCCGTATCGGCACCGCCGAAGTTGCTGGCGGCGATGCTGGTGGCGCCATCGCCGCTGGCGACGAAGGTGGCGCCGGCCAGGTTGTCGATCGTGCCCGAGCCGGCGCCGCCGCTGTTGCCGTTGAACGTGTTGTTGAACAGGATCTGACCACCGTCCCAGGTCAGCCTCGCGCTGTTCTGCAGCACCCGCCCGCCCTCCAGCCGAAGGCCGCTGCCGCTGACGCTTGTCGGCCCTTGCAGCATCGTCGTTCCTGGGCCCCGGTGGTCGCCGAAGGTGATCGTCGCGGGGCCGGTCACGATGAGATTGCGGGCGCCGGCGATGCTGCCACTGCTCTGGATCAGCGAACCGGTCGTCGCTGCGCCGCCCAGAAGATTGAGGAAGCCGCTCTGGATCTCGGTCGTCCCGACCACGTTATAGGTCGTGTTGAGGTTGACCGCCGCCGATCCGCTGATCCGTACCGTGCCCGGCGAGCTCATCACCGAACCCGCATTGATGTCGTGGGTGCCGCCGCTGAAGCCCAGGACCGCACCCGCGGCCACATCGAAGAGCCGGCTGTGGGTACCGCCATTGCTCAGGTTCAGGACACCGGTCTGCGCCTGCACCGTGCCGCTGTTGTTGAAGGTCACGTCGACGGTCGTGACGTTCAGCGCACTGCTGCCAGCCTTGCTGAAGATGCCGGCATTGGTGAAGAGCGCGTCCGCACCGGTGTCGGCACCGCCGAAGTTGCTCGCGGCCATCGATGTGGCTGAGTCGCCGCTGACGTTGAAGATGGTACCCGCTGCGTTGGCGATCGTGCCCGAGCCGGGGCCGCCGCTGGTGCCGTTGAAGGTGTTGTTGAAGAGGATCTGGCCACCGCTCCAGGTCAAGCTGGACTGGTTGCGCAGAACGCGTCCGCCATCCAGGCGAAAGCCGCTGCCGGTGATCATGGTCGCCCCTTGCAGAAGGTCGTCCCGGTACCCCGCATGTCACCGAAGTTCAGGTTTGCGGCACCGCTGACGGTGAGGTTGCCGCTGCCGCCCAGCGAGCCGTTGCTCATGGCCAATGCACCGATGGTCGACGCGCTGCTCACCGTCAGTTGCCCGCCCGTGACGCTCAGCAGACCCGAGCCCGTGAAGCTGTGGATGCCGACCGTGCCGCTGCGAAAGGTGGTGTCGAAGGCGCCCAGCAGGACATCGTCGGCCACACCGGGCAATGCGGGGCTCCAGTTGGCGCTCAAGTCCCAGAATGAGTCGTTGGGGCCGACCCAACTGACGATCGCGGCTTGGGCGCCCGAGAGGCCGACGCCTGCAAGGGCCGCAGCGGCCAGTCGCTGAACATCACGTGGTGCCCCTGCCGCGGAGCCGCCGGCCAGCTCGCGGCGGCCGGCGCCTGGCCCTGGCCGTCCCGCAGCCAACGTGCTGCCGAGAGCCAGCCGCCGTGAGTGACGACCACGCGCGCGTTGCCGAGCTCGAAGCTGCGCACGCGAGCGATCAGCTCCGAAACGCTCTCGCCGCCCCCGGGGCGGCCGTGAAGGAAGTCGTTGCACCAGGCGTCGATCTCGGCGGCGCGGACCTCGGACCACGGCTTGCCGTCCCAGGCGCCGAAGTCGAGTTCCGATAGCGCGCCATCGATCCCGTGCCGCCAACCCCAGCGGGACAGCCAGCGGCCGACCTCGCGACAGCGGCGCAGCGGCGACGTGATCACTTCGCGCGGCAAGCCGTTCCGCCTGGCGAACGACTGAATGCGTCGCGCCAGCCGCTTGGTCTTGCGGGCATTGGCGGGCGGGTCCACCCGGCCCATGCATCGCCCCTCCGCGCCCTCGGTGCGCGGATGACGCCACGCGTGCAGGACGACGTTCATGCCGCCGCCAGCGCCAGCAGCACGACCGCTTCGCCGAGCTGTTCGGCGGCGCCGAGCGTGTCGCCGGTGTAGCCGCCGAGGCGGCGACGCAGCCAGGGCCGCAGGACGAGCACCAGCGCACCCGTTGCGGCGAAGGCGGTCACGATGCGCGCCGCCGGCCACGGCGTCGCCAGCAGGCCCAGGCACCACGCGCAAGCCCACAGCGCATCCCGCGGCTTGACGCCCCGCGCCAGCGGCTTGGCCTTGGCGTCGTCCTCGCTCGCGGCATAGGGCAGCATGGCCATCAGCGCGACTGCGCCGGCGCGCGCGATCACGTGACTTGCCAGCAGCGCCGTTGCGGCCAGGGCGTTGCCGCGCGTCAGCAGTTCGGCTGCAAGAGCGATGCGCAGCACCAGCACGATCACCAGGGCCGCGGAGCCGTAGGTACCGATGCGCGAGTCCTTCATGATGGCCATCGCCTTCTCGCGCGGCGCGGCGCCCAGCAGCGCGTCGAAGGTGTCGGCCAGGCCGTCTTCATGGAAGGCGGCCGTCAGCCACAGCGTCGTCGCGACGGCCAGCACCGCGGCCACCCAGGGCGGCCAGAACATCTGGGCCGCGCAGAGCACGCCAGCGCCGGCGGCACCGACGATGGCCCCCGCGAGCGGGAAGTGACGCACGCTGGCCGTCAGCCAGGCGGGCTCGTAGCCCAGCCGGGCGGGAGCCGGGATGCGCGTCAGGAACTGCAGCGCCACCAGCATCAGCCGGACTTCGTGGCCAAGGACATGCAGCAGTCGCATCGTTTGTCCGACGTGCTCAGGCCGAGCGCGTGCTGACCCCGGCGGAGTCGAAGCTGGCCATCTCGGCCAGCAGGCGGCAGGCGGACTCGAGCAGCGGCCAGGTCAGCACGGCGCCCGAACCTTCGCCGAGCCGCAACCCGAGGTCAAGCAACGGCTGAGCGCCGAGATGCTGCAGCCACCGCGCGTGGCCGTGCTCTCCGGAGCGGTGCGAGAACACGCAGCGCTGCAGCACCAGCGGCTCCAGCGCCGCGGCCGCCGCGACGGCGGCCGTCGTGATGAACCCGTCCACGACGATCACACGGTGTTCCCAGGCCGCCTGCAGGACCGAGCCGACCATGGTGGCGATCTCCAGGCCGCCCAGCGCGGCGAGGGCGGCCAACGGTGCCAGCGCTTGCGCGTGAAGTTGCAACGCGCCATGCAGCACAGACAGCTTGTGTGCCAGCGCAGCGTCACCCAGCCCGGTCCCGCGGCCGACGCAGGCACGCAGCGGTTCACCGGTGAGCCGGGCCATCAGCAGTGCCGCCGGTGACGTGTTGGCGATGCCCATCTCGCCCAGCAGCAACACGTTGCCGGGCAGGCTCTTCAGCAGCGTTCGCCCGTGGCCGATCGCCTGCGCGCATTGCCCTGCCGTCAACGCCGGTCCGCGGCTGGCATCGGCACTGCCGTGCTCCGCGCCGGCCACCTTGCAGACGCGCAATCGCGGCTGCGGTTCGAAGTCGGCGGCGACGCCGCAATCGGCAACCGTGATCGCCAGCCCGTGCTGCCGCGCCAGCACGCTGACCGCGGCGCCGCCTTCGAGCATGTTGTGCACCATCTGGCGCGTGACCTCCGCCGGGTAGGCGGAAACGCCGCGCGCCGCGATGCCGTGATCGGCGGCGAAGACCACGACCTGGGGCTGCTCCAGCACGGGCCGCCTGCGGCGCTGGATCAGCGCCAGCTGCAGCGCCAGCGTCTCCAGGCGGCCCAGCGACCCGAGCGGCTTGGTCTTCGCGTCCAGGTCGGCCTGAACCCGGCGGCGCAGGTCGTCGTCGCGAAGGTCGTCCAGGGTGGGACTGCGGTGGCTCGTTCTCATCTCGAAAGTGTTCCCGTGGTCAGCGCCCGCAGCGTCGCGGTGCCGATGTGTTCGTCAACCAGGTCGGCCAGGCCGTCCAGCACATCATCGAGCGTGCGCACGCGCGTGCCGAAGAGTGCGTGCATCACGGCCGCCGATTCGAACAGGCCATGCGCGTAGACGCCCAGCACCGAGCCGGCCTGCCAGCCGATGGCGGTGCCGGCGGCATCGGCGGCCGCCTCGGCGACCGCAGCATCGGGCAGTGGCAGCGTCGTGCCGCAGTGGATCTCATAGGCCGGCAGGGCCAGCCCCGACAAGGCGTCCCACGGCGGTGCCAGCGCTGCAAACCGCAGCTGCGACAGCGCCAGCCGCTTCGGCGCGGCATAGCGGGTGGCCAGCGGCAGCAGGCCCAGCCCGGGCCGCGGGCCGTGCGGCTCGCCATCGACGCCGTCGGGGTCGTCGAGAACCTGCCCCAGCACCTGCAGACCGCCGCAGATGCCCAGCAGCCGCTTGCCGAGTGCGACGTGGCGCGTGATCGGCGCGGCCAGGCCCTGCGCTCGCAGCCATGCCAGATCGCCGCTCACCTGCTTGGACCCGGGCAGGATGATCCAGTCGGCGCCTTCCAGGTCGGCCGCGCTGCGTGCCCAGCACAGCGATCCGGCGTTCGCCAGCGGCTGGAACTCGTCGAGGTTGCTGATGTGCGGCCAGGCGAGCACGGCGATACGCGGGCCGCTGTTGGCCGCCGCGGCCTGCGCCGCGCCGTGGATGCCGTCCTCCTCGGGCAGCCCGTGGTCGCGCCGCATCGGCAGCACGCCCAGCACCGGCACGCCGGTCATCTGGTGCAACAGCTGGGGGCCGGGCGCCAGCAACGCGGCATCGCCACGGAACTTGTTCAGCACGTAGCCTGCGAGCGCGGGCCGCAGATCGTGCGGCAGCAGGGTCCAGGTGCCGTGCAGGTGCGCGAAGGCGCCGCCGCGGTCGATGTCGGTCACCAGCAGCGCCTGCAGCCGGCCCAGCGCCTGGGCCCAGCGTGCGGTGCCCAGGTTCACATAGTCCTGCGGCGCCAGGTTGATCTCCGCCGGCGAACCGGCGCCCTCGATAACGACCAGATCGTGTGCGGCGGCCAGGCGTTCGAAGCTTGCGCGCGCGGACTCGGCCAGGAACGCGCTGCGCTCCCGCCACGGCAAACGCGACAGCCGGTCATCCACGTGGCCTTGCAGTACGACCTGGCTGGCGGTGTCGCGTTCGGGCTTCAGCAGCACGGGGTTCATGTCGACGCTCGGCGTCACGCGCGCGGCCAGCGCCTGGAAGTACTGGGCCGAACCGATCTCGCCCATGCCGCCGCCGGCCAGCGGCACGACGCGGGCGTTGTTGCTCATGTTCTGCGCCTTGAACGGCGCCACGTCCATGCCCTGGCGCGCCGCCCAGCGGCACAGCGCAGTGGCCAGCAAACTCTTGCCGGCGCCGCTGCTGGTGCCCCAGACCATCAGTGCGGTCTTCATGCCTTCAGCAGCGTGGCAGCGAAGGCCAGCACGAACGCCCAGCGCGCACCATGCTCGACGGTGCGCAGCGCAGCCGCGACGGCGCCGGCATCGGCGGGCCGGCCCGAAGCATTGAGGACGTAGACGCCGGGCTTGGACAGGCGGACGTCCAGGCGCAGTGCCACCGCGGCCATCGGCCAGCCGCCGTTCGGCGACGGCGTGCGGCTGGCTTCGCCGCGCAACGCGCCCCATCCGATGTGCGGCAGCCACAACAGCGCGGCCGACAGGCGGGCCGGGACCCAGGCCAGCAGGTCGTCGGCACGCGCAGCGAACTTGCCGGCCCATTCCCAGCGACCCCGGTAGCCCCACATCGCGTCCATCGTGTTGACGGCACGCCAGGCCCAGGCCCCCGGCAAGCCCGCCACCACGAACCAGAACAAGGGCGCCACAACGGAGTCGTTGAAGTTCTCGGCCAGCGTCTCGATCGCGGTCTCGCGCACGGCCGTGGCATCGAGCGTGCCGACATCGCGGCTGCACAGCCGCGCCAGGCGGTCGCGCGCTGCCGGCAGGCCGCCAACGAACGCCGCCTCCACGGCGCGGACCTCGTCCTTCAGCATCCGCCACGCGAAACTGGGCTTGAGTGCGAGGGCGATCAGCGGGATGGAAGCCCACCACGGCAGCCCCAGCAGGCCCTGCTGCAGCCAACACGCCGCCCACGCGACCGCGCCGACGACGGCCCACCAGGCCGCCGCTCCCGCCACGAACGCGAGAACGGGCGGCAGGCGCGGCAGAGCGCGGCCCGGGAGCGCGAGAAGAGCGCCGAGCCACGCGACCGGGTGCCAGCGACTGGGCAGCTCGCCGAAGCGTGCGTCCAGTGCCCAGGCCAGCGCCAGTGCAACTGCGCCCGTCACGCCGGGCGGGGCGACGATCTCCATGTGCTTCCTTCCCAGCCTGCCGTCAGAATTCGTCGAGGGCCAAAGCGACCCGGGGGCGTCCCGAGGCGGTCGCTTCGAAACGGATGGCGCCGCGGAACACCTCGACCAGCGTTGCCTGTACCGCAGGGTCATGCGGCGGACCATCGGCGCGGATGCGTCCGTCGTCCAGGACCAGCAGGCGATCGGCCTGCAATGCAATGGGCAGGTCGTGCAGCACGCAGAGCACCGTGCGCGGCTGCGCGGGATCGCGGGCAAGCTGTCCGAACAGCCGCGCGAGCGCCACCTGGTGCGGCGCGTCCAGGTGCGTAGTCGGCTCGTCCAGCAGCAGGATCGGCGCCTCGGTGGCCAGGGCGCGGGCCAGCAGGACGCGTTGCCGCTCTCCGCCCGACAACTCGTGCAGCCGGCGGCGCGACCACTGGGTGCATTCCGTCAGTTCCATCGCGTGGGTCACCACCGCCGCGTCGGCGCGTCCGGGCGTTCCCATCATCCCCAGGTGCGCGATGCGGCCCAGCTCGACCGTTTCGCGGACGGTCAACTCGCCGGTCACGTCGCCTTGCTGGGCCAGCCACGCGATGTGCCGCGCCCGCGCCGATACGCTGATGCCGTGCAGGGGCTGGCCGTTCAGCAGGACCTGTCCGCCGTGCAGTGGCTGCAGACCCGCCAACGCACGCAGCAGCGTGGACTTGCCGGCGCCGTTGGGGCCCACCAGCGCCGTCCAGCCGGAGCCCACGGACGCGTCGAGCCCACGCAGGATCTCGCGACCGCCCAGCCGCACGAGCACGCCGTTGGCCTGGATGCTGGAGGTCATTGCAGGCTCCGCCGCTTCAGCAGCACGAAAAGATAGATGCCGCCGATGACCGCGGTCACGACGCCCACCGGAAGCTCCTGCGGCGCGATGAGGCTGCGCGAGATCACATCGGCCAGCAGCAGCAGCACGGCACCCATGCCGGCGCTGGCCTGCAGCAGCCAGCCATGCGGCCCCGGTGCGTTGCGGCGCACCAGGTGCGGCGCCACCAGGCCGACGAAAGAAACAAGGCCGGCCTGCGACACCGCCAGCGCGGTGCTCATCGCCAGCATCAGCACCAGCACCAGCCTCACGCGGCCGAGGTCGAGCCCCAGGCTCGCTGCGCTGTCTTCGCCCAGCGTCAGCGCGTCGAGGGCCCGCGCCTGGCGTTGTGCCAGCCCGAACAGCACCGCCAGGCCGCAGCCCATCAGCAGCAGCGCCGGCCAGCCCAGGAAGCTGGTGCTGCCGAGCATGAAGGCCTGCTTGCCGCGCAGTGCGTCGGGCGAGATCACCGTGATGAGATCGCTGGCGGCACCCAGCAGCACGCCGACGACCACGCCGGCCAGCAGCAGCCGCAGTGTCTGCACGGCGCCGCGCGCCAGGGTCAAGGTCAGTCCGATGCTGGCGAGGGCGCCCACGAACGCCGCCGTGACCAGTCCGACCCGCTCGATCCAGGCCACCGTGGCCAAGCTGATGGTTGAACCGCCGAAAGCTGCGGCCGCCAGCACGACCACGACGCCGAGCCCTGCTCCGGCGCCGCAGCCCAGAAGGTACGGATCGGCCAAAGGGTTGCGGAACAGGCCCTGCGCGATGGCCCCCGACAGGCCCAGCAGGGCGCCGACCAGGGCAGCACCCAATGTGCGCGGCGCGCGGATCTCGACCAGGATCAGATGGGCCTGGTCTCCCTGCAGGTCGGCCCAGAACGACAGGGGCGAGAAGCCGGCCGAGCCCGTGACCATGCCTGCGGCCAGGCCGAAGACGGTGAGCCCCAGCAGAAGCCACGCCAGACGGGCGCGCCGGCCCGCATCCCGATCGGGCTCGCTGCCTTCCATCGTCGGTGCCGTTGGGGCCGCGAGAGGCGTTGACGGGGCGGGGCGATTCACGGCTTCGCCAGTCTCACCAGGCAGTCCGCCAGCAGGCCCGCAGCCTCGCCCATGCGCGGGCTCGGCCGGATCAGCATCTCGTACTGTGGCGTCTCGAAGCCGCACATGCGTTTGTCGCGCACCGCCGCGAGAGAACCCCAGCCCGGCCGATCGGCCACCGTCTGCTGTTCGCGCAGCACGCCCATGATGATGTCGGGCTTGGCGCGGATGACGTATTCAGGGTTCAGCTTGGGGAACGGTCCCAGTTCCGGCGGCACGGCATTGCCCATGCCCAGACGGACCAGGGTTTCGCCGATGAACGAGTTCGTGCCGGCCGCGTACGGCCCGCCGCCGATCTCGAAATAGACGCGCTGGCCGCGAAGCTTGTCGGGTACGCGCGCGGCTGCGGTGCTGATCTCGCGGTCGATGCGGGCCCACACGCGTTCGGCCTCCGCGGGTGTGCCCAGCAGCCGTGCCACCAGTTCGAGCGTGCGGTGGACATCGGCATGCGTTTCGGACTTCAGACGCATCACGCGAAGGCCCAGTGCTTCGAGCTTGTCGAGCGAACGCGAAGCCGTGGACGCGAGCACGACGTCGGGCTTCAGGGCCGCGATGGTTTCAACCTGCGCATCGTCAAGCCCGCCCAGATGCGGCAGCTTGCGGATCGCTGCAGGCCAGTTGGAGTAGCGATCGACGCCCACCAGCCGCGAGCCGATGCCCAAGGACCATGCGGTCTCGGTGATCGACGGCAGCATCGTGATCACGCGTTGCGGCGGCGTGGCGAAGCGGTGCTCGGTGCCCCGGTCGTCGCGCACGACGATCGCATCGGCGGCGGCCGCGGGCAGGGTCAAAAGTGCGGCGGCCATGGCCCAGGCGCATGCGAGCCAACGCAGCCAACTCAGCCGACTCAACCATAGGCGCCGCCTCATGCGGGTCGAATCCATCGTTCGTCCTTCACGGTCACTTCGCAGCCCGCCACCATCAGTGTGACCCGCGTGCACAGGTGGGCGATCTGCTGATGCAGCATGCCGAGAGCATCGACGAACGCGCGGGTCTCGCGACCCATCGGCAGCACGCCCAGCCCGATCTCATTGGAAACCAGCACCACCGGGCCTCTGCGCGCTTGAAGGGATTGCAGCAGGAAGCTCTGGCGGGCCCGCCACTCGGTGACGTCCATGCCGCTGCCGGTGAAGGGCATCAGGCACTGCGTGAGCCACAGCGTCAGGCAGTCCACCACCAGCAACCGCTTCGGGTCGGTGTGATCGTTCAGCGCTTCGGGCAAATCGCGCTGGACCTCGAGCGTCGCCATCGCCGCGATACGCGT
>Ga0307513_10000812_pt1 | contig 45560 bp, 55 predicted proteins | sample 15_EM_MG_FD_202174 | JGI IMG/M metagenome (GOLD analysis project Ga0307513, IMG submission 202174) | Populus trichocarpa ectomycorrhiza microbial communities from riparian zone in the Pacific Northwest, United States - 15_EM | ecosystem: Host-associated > Plants > Roots > Unclassified | place...
TCGCCAGACCAGTGAGGCGTGAGACGTGAGACCCGGGAGGGACCAAAAAAGATGCTGCTGCCCCAGGCACCAGGCGACGTCGGAGCAAGCAGCAAATTAGTTGTGATTACACGAGCGGGGTTGAGGGGTGGGTCAGGACGCGGAGAAGAGGTGATGAGGAGCTATCACCGCATCAGGAGAAAGAAGAGATGAGAGAAAGAGTCTGAGGTAGTCCAGACGTAGGGAGGGCGCCAGGTTGCGCCAGGACGCAAGGAACGTTGCCAGGTAGCATCTGGAAGCGTGGGATGTGGCGGGGCGTTGCAACGCAATTCAGGACGCACAGGACGCATGGGACGCAGGAGATGCGTCGCTTGCGTCAGGACGCAACGCCGACGGATCAGACGCAGGGTCCGTTTTTGCTGATGTTTAAGAGTGAGGTATATGGTTTCATATGAGGATCATATATCCGAACCTATCCTCTCCAAGTTATGAGCTTTCTAGAGGCATCTGGAAGACGACTCAGACCACTGGATGAGAGCACGTTTCAAGATATGTTTAACTGATTGGAACGATGTTTAGAGCATACTGCTCCTCTCATTTTCTAGTTGCATATGCATATTGCTGCATAATACTTTAATATTTAGATATCGGAACTGATCACTCCATATTTGATATTACTATTGGTATGTAGGCATTTGGACCGGATATTCATTCATAGTCTATTATGACGAAGAGATCGAAGACTGTCTACTGGTGGAGTGAGGACACCCTCAGATGAAATAGCAGTTCAGGAGATGCTCTGAGTTGAGCTGGGCAAGTTTTCAGGGTCAAACAGTGTTCACACTTTGTTCTGAAGAACTGAATTGTTAAGTAGACACTTCTTAACTAAAGAAGTCGAAGTACCGTCAACCTTAGTATAAATAGTAGCCCTCTCCCCCAGTGGTTGAAGAATTATCAAAAGCAATGGAGAAGGGACCTTAACAATATAACAAGTAAGTTAGCGAGTTATATTTTAACTCTTTGATATTTGATTACACTTTATTACTTTACCTTTACCAAACGATTACCTATGGGCCTTCCTGACTAATAATCTGTTATCTTGAATATCCTCGGCCTAGTTAGCTCGGAATCCTACCATGTTAGCTACCACATAACAGAGAGAAGTGGTATTCTCATTTCTTTAATTGTTCGATCTCTCTATTTAACTTGTTACAGGTCTTATTGATTAGGAGTAATTCATTGCCACTTCTGTACACAAATAGCAAAACTCTTTTTCCTCTCCAGTATATTTATAATATGTAATTAGCACTCAAACCTTATTCTTGTTCTTTCAAACAATAGTTGAAATATCTGTTAACTCAATATCTGAAAGTCTGTTTAATGGTATGATACTTTGAAAAATAGTAATTAGAGCTAACTTAAACCACTTTGGATTTTATAAAATAAGATTCATTTTGCTAATAGGCCCTCTGCTTATTTCTACTATCATAGTAATTATCAACTTACTCATGGATACTAAATGAAATAGCTTACAATATAACTCTTAGTTACAAATAGTGTAGAATGTGTACCAAATAGGTAACAGAATTGTTGGAAAAGGAATTGAGAGAGACCACTTATACAGAAAGTCAAGAGAACAGGAAACCTGAGTATGATGAGGAACTGGGTCAATGGAATAGGAAAATGAACAAGATAGCAGATGAATAAATAGGAGAAGAATAAAATAGAAGTGAGAAAGGATAGAAAGACAGAAAATGAGAATAGAAGAGTGGGTGTAGTATCAAGAGAAAGAGATAAGAATAGTGTCTATTTGTAATCGCATCTCTACTACAAGATTGGCTTGACTACTTGTTGTTCAATGGCTTTTACCAGGTCATACAGGCAATAGTATTAGTATTTATCATATCAAAAAGTATGTCAAATACTCATAATTCAATAATGTGTATGAATACAAAGTTAGTAAGCTGATACCTTAAATGATGATATCAGGGTAACTGGTACAGGACTGATTGAACTAGAAGGGAAAGCCTCAAAATACTATAGTTTTATAAAGAGAATAGTACAATATACTAGTATATACCATGCTATTATTGAACAGTAAGAAACTATAGTAAGATAAGCTATATACTAGTAATCTGAAGGTTACTGCCAGTGTTACTTTCCTTTCACAAATCCTGCCTATTATCTTTGCTGATAAAACCTAATATAATACAAATACTTATATTTAAAAGAGGATATAGTATGCATATTCTCAGGTACCTTATCCTCATCCTATAGAAACTTGACAAAGAGAAAGTCAGAATCTATAAATTCCCAATCACTTTTTTTTAGGAAATAGCAAAACAGCCTAAGCAAGGGGAAACCACAGCAAGAAATAGTTTGAATTCATCATACCAGCCAACAATATCAAATACACGAATCCTTTCACTAACTACTATTATAGCAATAGCGAATTAAAAGTTATTAATAAGTCTATTAGTACTATTATCACTATGGGGACAACTTTATATATCCTGTAAAATACCTTCCTTAGCTCTTCTTTTACCATATTTGTAACTCTCATACAATATATAGAAACCTCTCACATTAATCCCTTTAGCCATAGGAGTATAAGCAAGCAAATTCGGATCTATAGAGAAAAGCTTAACTGGCTTGGCAACTCATAATATAGAGCTAAAAAACAGGAGTCATACTTTTTTCATAATTCTCCACACCTGTTTAATGATTCTCCTATAACCTGTCTCCATTAGTGATCGAAAACTCCCAGTTTTCTCACTTCTGAAAACCTCTAATGAATGGGGCCAAATACTACTCTCATTATCTGTAGATAATATAAGCCCTAAAGTTGTCACTGGCACCTTTAATATTGTGAATAAAAGGTATATCCGAGTAGTAGAAGCAGATACTTGGGATAAGTAAGCTAGTAGTTCCAAGAGCCCTGATATGGAATAGCTGAAGCTAATAGCAGCTGCCAAAGTGCTAATTATATTTTCTGAACCATATTGTTTGGGTCCAGCAAAAGAGGATAATCTAAATGGTTGAACACTACTCTGATAGTCCGATACAGATACATCTTGAATTTTAAAGAAAGCATTTAAAGAACCTGTAATAGAAGAACAAAGTTTTGTAACTTTCAATAGTCACGGTCTGATGTGGCAATATTTGTCTTATAAACTTTGTATAGCGAATTAAAATCCTCTATTGGCAATAGTTTATATATATAAGTAAAATTGCCCTGAACTAATCTTGTTAATAAGAAGTATATTTATATATTCTACTCATATATTGTAGTTATTAAAGGAATGATAGAAGTAATATGTAAGTGAATAGAGTTGATATAGTAGATGATTAGATAAGAGTAGTAGCAGGCCTATAGAAGTTAGCTGTAAGTTTAATTATAGTAAGTATAATAAAGAAAGAGTTTGGAAAAGAGATAATAGAAGTGTAAGAGGTAGGGAAGAATATTATAATAATATAATTTGTAGAAATAAGAGAGATAGCAGAGGAGGTTGGGGTAACTACAAAAAGTTAGTACATAGATGGAGTCAGAAAAGTGACAAATAGATAGTGAAGAATAAGAGAAGAGTGAGAAGGAAAAAAGTTAATAAAAGGAGTAAAAGCAAGTAGGATGAGGGAGAAGATTATAAGTGTGGAGAAACAGAGAATAGTAATACCTGAACATGGAAATAGAAGCAGGTATAAGTAGTGTGATAGTGAGATGAAGGTGGTATAAGAGAGTATGTAGATGGAAAGGAACAGAAGGAGAGTTCTTAAAAGGTATAAATATATGATACAGCATCAAGTTTGATTAGTCATATACATTTGAAGATCTGATAAGATGGGATATCAGATAATCAGGTTGTACCTGTACTTTGAGAAGAGATACCTCCGCGCAGACAAAACTCAACCCTCCAAGAGTCATGCTAGCTTTCTAATTCTCCGAGGGGATAACAGCCGCTGGTAGTTTACCCTACACCTCCGTGCATAAAACTCCCTACCAAGAACCAATACCTACAAACAAACAAATCGTACAATAACAGATCTAGCCACAACTACCCTTGAACCATTATTTTCTTCCAGGAACACTACAAGCAAGCAAGCACCCACCCGTTCCTCCTCCTCCTCCTCCTCCCAACTCGGGAGCAGTCTGATACGGCGTCGCCCGGCCAAAAGTTCTTCTGAGCTCATGAATACGTAGCCAAGCCCGCAATTGAGCAGCAAGACCAGAGGACGGGCCACTTAGCACAAGCGGTAAGCAGGATGCCTCCACATAGCAGAATTACACCAACTTCAATACACCAGAACCACGACAAGACCCAACAAGTACAATAAACAGGTCACAAAGAGGGAAAAGAAAAGAAAGATAGTATTCCAGGTAACGGGCGCTTGCCACAGCTGTTCTCCCTCCCTTCCTTCCTTCCTTCCTTATTCTCCACCCGCAGATAGCACAGCGAGTCCCTACAATACTGCCCATCCATACATCCATCATGACAATGAATTTGTGATGAGTGATCCACGGAAACTATTTATTATATCAGCGGTCCGATCTAGTTGTTGTGCTAGAGTTATCATTCGAGTGACTTCTTGTGACAACGAATTTGCCGTCTCTGGCTGTGCCCGATCGAACTTTTTGGCGGTCGACACTTGACTGCTAATATCAGGCATAGTGTTATATCATTCCCTTTTTCCTTCTGGGGAGAGAGGGGGGATGCTGTACAATAAGTTTACAAAGTCCTCAGAGGTTTTGAACATTTAATTAGTGGTCACTCTCATAACACGGTTCAATTTCGGGCGTCTAGTACTGGAGTCTGGGCATCGTTCCCGGCCACAGGTCAGGGGTCATGATTATGGTATCATACCATCCTCTCACTCACATGTCCGTCTTATCGAGTGACACTCCATGCGAAATAAAATACCGGCTTAACTCCATGCCTTTGAACGGGAATCAATAATGGGTAACGAAAATAATAATACGAGTTCCAGTATTAATATAGGATAACCTCCGTCTACCTTTTCCCACCCCTGTACATTTTAACCGGATCCCTCCCAGCCCCCCCCGCCCCCCTCCCGGTCTTTTTCTGCCTCGCCCTCCGAATCCTATTCTCGATAACCTTCCTCAACCCCACATACCCCCCCGCCCCCCCCGCTGGCTTAAGCACCCCACTCTTCCCCCCCTTCGGCAGCAAATACTCTGGCACATGCCGCAAGTGCGCTTGCACCCTAACCTGGCCACTCTCACCATCGTGCCTGAGCGCCAGCAAGTCCCCTGGGTTCTCCTCAAAGTGCCTCTTTAATCGCTCACTCTTCATCAGTTCTACCCGCAACTCCCGCATCCGTGTCTCTCTCACGGCAACTTTCGTCACGGCCCTCAACGCATCGTCCATTCTGTACCGAAAAGCGTCGACTTGCACCATGTTGAAAACGTATGGTTTTATCTCCCTTCCAAGTTTAGCTTGGGATTTGCGGATTCGTTGGAGGGTCTTTTCGTCGTTCACACAGGTGGGGTGGGTTGTTGGTTTGTGCTTGCCAAAGAGGTGGGTAGGGATTACGAAGGAGAGGGAAATTCCATTTTTGTGGGCACGCGCGGTGCGGCCGACACGGTGGGTGTATGATTTTGAGGTTGTGGGGAGGTCAAAGTTCAGCACGCAGGCCAGGTTATTGAAGTCGAGACCACGGGAGATGCCGTATTCCTTGTCCTTGCGGTTCCGAGTCTTTTTCTTCTTTTTGGGTTTGGGGGCTGACTCCGTTTCTGCCTGTTCTTGGGAGGTTGTAGGTTTAGGTGTGGGGATGCTGTTGCCATCGTCATCCTCTTCGTCTCCGAGGACTTCGTTCTCATCGCTAGCTATGACGATTTCGTAGACGTTTTTGTTGAATTCTTCCACGATGTGCAGGCGGGAGTTCACAGGCAGTTCAGAGTTCAGCACACAGCTGCGGATTCCGAATTGCTCTAAAAAGAGCTTGACCCTGTAGCTCCGGTCTATGTCCCCGACGAAGATTATGGTTTTGCCTTTTATGAGTTTTAGTTTGAAGATTACATATAGTAAAAGGAATTTTTCGTCTTCGCTACATCTGTCACATTGTCAATTTCGTATTCGTCCACTCAGAGAAAGGGGGTGAAGGGTGCTTACCTAACACAGTACTGCGTGAGTCCATCACCCTTCGCATCCACATCCTCAAGTCGTAAGACAGCAGGGTTCCGGCAAAAGAGGGACTTTAGAGTCTCAACTTCAGTAGTGAGTGTTGCACTCATAAGGAAGGTTTGTAACCCCTTTGGAAGTGCTTTTGAGACGCCTTGGAGATCATCTTCGTAGCCGTACGACAGCACCAGGTCGGCCTCGTCGATTACTAGGTGGGTGAGTTGTGAGGCGAGGGATTTGGAGATATTGATGTGGACAAGGGCTCTGGAGGGGGTCGAGACGATTATGTCCTGCTTTTCGGAGAGGAGGGATCTAGAATTTTTTTAGTGCCCGCAGAAAGTGAGGCCGTGAGGGGGAGACCAACTGTTGCACTTTCTCAGATATATTTTGCGCAAGGTTGATTGAACGAACATGTTTTCCGCAGCAAGCGGCTAAAGATTCGATAACTTTATGAACCTGCTGCGCCAATTCTCTTGTCGGGACGAGTATCAATGCGCTAGTGAATTTTTCTTCAGAAGTCTAGCAATCAACGGACCAATCAGCCCTCCCCCCCCCCAACCAATTAAGTAGAATAAAGTGAATGAACAAACCTCCTTCCTCTTCAAAATTGCCTGTAAAACCGGCAGTAAGTACGCCGCCGTCTTCCCGGATCCTGTCTTCGCCCTAGCTACATCCTCCTCAATCAGTGTTCATCCTTATCAATTCATCCACCAACGCAAGCAACATACCAAGGATATCCTTCCCCTCCAGCGCCAATGGAATAGCCTTCGCCTGGACCAACGTCGGATGCGAGAAATTCTGCTTGGCTATGCCCTGGAGCAAGCGCGGGTCTAGGCCAAAGGTTGCGAAGCTAGTGTTGGCATCTACTTCGGCTGGGATGATTGCGGTGGTAGTAGTGGTAGCAGTAGTAGTAATCGCGGGGGCAGGATCTTCTTCATCTCTGTGCTTTCGCTTTGCCATTGTTAGAGTTTTGTTTTGTAGTTATGAGTGGTGAGGTAGCGTGTTGATGGCTGGCAGGTTGGGATTTTCGGAGGTGCAATAGCAGGCTTTTTTTTGGAAGAGATGGCTTGGCACAGTGTTGGTGGTCATGTGACCTTCATAAAGTGTCATCCGATTGGAGAGGTTTTTTGTTTGGGCCGGAGTTGGCGGGGTATGTGTAGAGCGGGGCGGTCTGTAGCATTTAATATTTACGGCAGGTTCTTACAAGCTATCTATTCTCTGTTGGTGCCCCTTAATAAAGAGTCGACACCCCGGTCGTGCCCTGAGTAGACGTCAGCAAGAGGTACTATTCAGAACCACTCACGATCGTAGAATATAAGTAGATACCGGTACCTAAAGCTTAGACCCACCTATAGAGGTCTCTCGCCTCGATTCTACGACCACCATCATTGAGAGTTTAGTTCAGATAGTCTTCTATAGCACCATACCACCCTTCCGTCAAATCATTTCCTCATCCATCCACTTCCTAAACCCCTTACCCGGTGACCTAACATACTAGAGAACGCCCCCTCAACCTACCAGCCGATATTATATCGTGATGATGCGTGACAGGAGAACCATAATAGTGACGGGGTAAATGTGTATCTCTCACGTAACACGTATGTGACTCTGTCCTTTGTTGTAATGTTCGGGTATCTCCCCTCAGCAATTACCAGAACTGAACCCCTTTCCCCCAATCCAACCTAAACCCCCTATACAACCCCGCCGAGATTACATAAATCCACCCAACTTTAGAAAAGAAAACAAGAATAGTATATCGCTCTTTCTTTGCCTCACTCATTCTAGCTACTCAACTCAAGCATAGACAATATCGCCATTCAAACACATCCCTCCATGTCGGATCCCGTACGATAGTACAGGACCCTTTCGCTCTCAATGACCTCGAAGACCTCTGCCACGCCACAGAAAGACGGGCCCAATGTCTCCTGCCATTTTAGTCCAAGGTGGGTGCATACTTCGATTCGATTGGTCGTTTGGCGAATAGGGTGGGGCGTAATGTCGTTAGATGTCCTAATGTTGGATCTAAAGAGCTAGTCGTCCAAAAACGGCTCTAGGCGAAACGGTCCAGTCCGTCCAGGCAGCAGGCCTGGGCTCGGTATTGTAAGGGCGATGGGCCTATGGAGGCGGGCGCAGAGGTCCGTTGAGTATTCCAGTTAAGGGGCCTTTGGGCAAGTTCCAACGGTGCGGGAATGCTAGGTCGAGTGATGACGTATGTCTGTAACAACAATCCGCCTCCCCCCGCACTCCCAAACCAAAACTCAATAAATCCAATCCGGGCTCATAAGGGAGGAATGTAAGGGCACGGGGGTGGAGCAAAAGTACGGCCAGTCCAGCTCAGGTAAAAAATAGAAGTCCGGAAAAGGGAAATGGCAAAACAGATAAAGCAGCACAAGGGGGGTCCAGGATGGCCTTAATCTCCATTACGGGGGGTTAGATGGGCTTGGTGTATAGGTATGAGATCGAAAGGCCTCCGCTCTCAACGAGAGGATTCGCCTTTGGTCCAGTTGCATCGCGCAGAATTGTGATATCGCACTGGCATGACGGCCGGAGGGACCGGGCCGACTCCGGAATCTTATCCAGCATAGAAAATGGCCAATAGTATCAGGAGGTCAAGGCCACGATAACGAGGTTAGAGAAGAGGGTCAGCGAGTTTAGTTGTTTTTTTTTCTAGTTTTTTTTCTCCACGTCAAGGAAAGATGATAGCACCAAACGCAAAATTCGATCCAGAATAGGAGGGCAAGAGACCGGGCGGCAGGACAAACAGGGGGGATATTCCTGGAATTCGTAGAACAAACATCGATAAGGTCCCGAACGTGAAAACAACCGGCCAGGTTAATTCTTTCTCGTATCCAGCAAAACACAGGTAAGGTAAGAAAAGTAGCTTCGCCCGCTCTCTCTCCCAAGTGACGATTCATGTTATCTCCTTCTTCTTCTTCTTCTTCTTCTCTCTTTCTCTCCTTCATCCTCCCCTCAGGGGGTACCGCAGTTAACTTACGTACGTGTACGGGGATAGAAGAATGGGAGCAAAAAAACATACCACGTCATTATATATCGACCGAACTGCACTTGCGGAAAGAAAGAAAAAAAAGTTAAGTTCAAGTGACTGCTTTGCTCTGCTGAGCTGCTCCGCCCTTCTATCTTTTAAACCTGCCTTGTCCCGCTTATTCTGCTCGAAAGCGGAATACTCATCCGCCGGGTAACCATTGGAACTGAGGAGGCGGGGAGGGGCAACTCTATGGAGCAGAAAAGAAAAGAGAAGAAAAGAAAAAGAAAAATGATAGCACCTGTTGCCTGCCTACCGTCCGACTGACTGATAGACTATCTATGCATGATATTCCTGCGATAACTGAATCCCGCATATACCCGGCCAGTCATCCAAGCATGCCCTTCATCGATCGATCGCAAAGTGGGAAGATGGTTTGGATTGGCAATACGAGCCTCCATGTTGGGAGAACCACCTGTGCTCAATGCTCATACTGTACGGTACTGTACTGTACTCCACCGGTATAGTATAGCACGGCACTATTGAGAACGGGAAGAGAACCCCCCCCCCACAGCGTCGGCACTGGCGATCCCCACCACCAACCAGCCAGCGCCGTGCCGTCCTGTCGCTACAGTATCATACCGGTACCTACCTATATAATAAGATCAGTTCCCAACAAAACCTACTGTAGTCTGCCCTATCCTACTGTAAACAGTAACCTCCTCTCGTCCTCTCGGTCCGAAGCGGAAAAATGTATCTTGAGAGTTTTTTGGTGCCACCATAGCACTCGTTGCCCTATCGATCCAAGTAGTTCTGGCGATTCAAACCAATTTACTAATTATAATAGTTGATTGATTGACTTGCCTTGGGTTGCTTCGCTGTCCGCATGGACGGGATTCCGGATCACAAGATCGAAAACACAGATCCAGCGACCCTACTGCTGACTTTTTTACCTTACCTTCCTTCCCTTTTCCACTTTCCTTTACTAGACTAGACTAGACAAGAGTTTTAAAAACCAACTGTAGGTACAGTTTCGAGAAATTAACCGCATCGTTTCCCTGTGCTGTAGATCATCATCTCTTCTTTTTTCTTTTTTCTTTCTTTTCTTTCCCCTTCCTCCCCTTCACCCAATCTACACTACGACGAATGCATTGATACAAGTATGATGGTGATCATAATAATGGTGATGATGATGATGATGATGATGATGATGTTTGCGAGTTGTTGCTATGGGCATTTTGCAAAGACATCGGAGGGGGGGGGATATTGATCGTTGGAAATTCCTCTAATATACCGGTTTGATGGATTCGACATGATTTGGCAGGGGGTTGGATAATCTACCGCACCAGTTAGAATACCTATAACCGGGTTGTTTCGAGAAACGTTTGGGTTTGGTTTTAAAGCGGAAAGGTGGAGGAGAGAGGAAGGAAGAGTGTGAGTGTGAGTGTGAGTTGCTGGTTGCTGGTGCTGCGCAGCACCGCACTGGTCACCTCAGTGTGCACAATTCACACCACCGTATGCACAGGAAACCTATGATGCTTCCTTTTTGCCCTGCGCATTCCACCCTCCTACCACACCTATCTACCTACCTACCGTACCGGTGTCTCTGCGGATGATACACCCCTCATAGCGGATTTTTCAACTGACCGTTGGCCGCCGGTTGTGGCCTCGAGGTTCTGATGGTCCAGGCATTGTTTCAGGATTTCGATTGCTCTGCTTAATATCCATTTTTGGGACGTTTGCACACTTATCATGCCATCTAAAATTTCTTGCACTATCCCCTTGGGGTGTCCGAAACAGTCAAATTTGTAGCCAGACACACTAAGCCTTGTGATTTGCTGAGAATATTTAACTTGGCAAGAGCGCTGAGTCATTTGGGTAGTTGAAAAGGCTGGAAATCGTATTTTCTGACCAAGTCTGGCATTCTGGGGCCCGAATCTGGCCTTAGCGTCCCGGCTACAAATTTGACTTGTTCCAGACACCCCCCAATGGCAAGTAGAGCACAGCACCGTCACAAACAACTAAAACCTCCCTTGGGAAATCTATCCCCTCCTCCCCCCGTTGATATCTGTGGGCTGAATAGCATATCTCCGCTTCTATCACCAGTTTCTGTAGCCATTTGCTCTATCATAACCCCAGCACCAAAAGCTCCGAGTTCAAGAAACGGGGATGTGATCCACCGGTAGCGAAATTGGATATATATACTTTTTTCTTTTTTCTTGTATCATATCTTTCTTCTTTCCATTTGATTATGCGGGTGGAGTCTGTGCCTGGATTGAGCTGGAGGTAATATGATGTCGTTGGGAATGAACAATCTCTCCTCCTTATCCTCCTCCTACACCTTCTCCCGATATCGTGCCATGGAACCCTTCCATGATAGCTGTATCATGGACTATGATGAAATAGTACAGGAGGGGGGGGCAGGGAGGGGAGGGGAGTGCGACTTTTGCGATTTCCGAGAAAACTTTCCCAAATATTTTTATTTTTTACTTGCCCTACTGTATTATGATATGAACTGTATTAATCAACCTACAAGGCACCACCGTCGCTACAACATTTTATGACAACTAACGCACCACTGCTACTGGTACGACGACAATTCTTATCAAAACATCATACCAAAAATCACGTGTAGAACGGTCTCCCCCCCCCCCCCCTCACTCCACAGCCTTCCTTCTTCCCTACCTACCCACCTACCTACCTAAGTTTTGTACCGTACCTTCCTCCTCTCCTTTTCCAATTCCCCATTCACCTAAAACAAGAGCCCTACTGTAATACTCACCCTAGCTTAGCCCAGCCCAGCCCAGCCCATCCCACCACCGCCAACCCAACCCAACCCAAACCCAACCAACCACAATAAAGCCCTGCATCACCCCCCTCCCTGGTTCCCCCCACCTTCCTGCCCCCACCACCAAACGTAAAATCGACATTCACGCTACAAATCGGTCATTCTTAAACCATGCTCTGGTATCATAACTGTTGGCGAGGCAGGTAAGCCATTTCGCAAACGCTGTTGCGCAGCAAAGCAAGTGCAAGCAAGCAAGTAAGTAAGTCAGTCAGGCATCATAGTTAGCTATTACAGTTAGGCAGGCAGGTGAATAGGTAGGTAGGTAGGCAGGTAAGAAGAAAAGAAAAAAGTAAACAGCATCAAGATCGGAGATCGGTCGTTGGCTATGATAGATGAATGGGGAAAAGATAAGGGAATTTTTCCCTTTTCTCATGCTTTATACTAACTTACTTGCTTGCTTTATGTTCCAAACAGGATTTTTTTTTTTATATTTTATTTTATCCTATGGGTTATGATAGCTAAGCTTGGAAAGAAGGGTGAGAAGGGGGAGGGGAGGGGAGGAGGGGAGGAGGGGAGGAGGGGAGGGGGAAGGGGGCAGGGGGAATGAAGGAGGGCTAGTTAGTTTATATTCAGGTGGTTTTCTCGAAAAAGTTTTTATTTACTTATTTATTTACTTTTATATTTTATATTATATTATATTTTATATTTTTTTCAGGAGAGAGACGGGTTTTGAAAAAACTTGGAGAAGGAAGAAGAAACGTTTTTTGTGAAAAGTGGCCAAGGGTTACGGTTGCGATTTAGATATTCACGGCTTTTTTTATTTTATTTTTATCAGCTACTATCGCGGTTTCTCCACGGACGGTGCGAGCGAGCGAGAGAACGGACGAACGAACGAACGAACGAACGAGCGAGCGAGCGAGCGAGCTGGTGGGAAAGCACCTTAAGCTACTTACTGGTACACGATTGCAACTTGGGAGCTCCTTTTTTTATACATCTCCTTATTACCATTATTATTATTACCATTATTACTACTATTATCTGCTTTTTGCCTTGCTGAGCTTGATTGAGATTGAGCCTCACGAACGAACGAACGGCAGAGAGGGGCGAAGGGTTTACTGTTACTGTTACGTTACGTGGGGCTGGATACGCCTAGCTATTACAGCTTCGATCGACATATATACAGCTTGACTAGCCAGGCTTTTTCACGATAGTTGGCTTTTCAATTGCTCCAGCCTTCCAGTCACTCACTCACTTGGTCACTCACTCACTCACTCATTCATTCACTCCTTTTTCTCCCTCCCTTTTTCTCCCTTATTACAATCCTACGATCCCTCGATATCTCACGATCCCACTATCCACATCCGCCTACAACTTCCCACACCGCACTTCTCCTTTCCGTCAAAGCGAAGCAGGCAAGACAGGCAAGACAAGCAAGGAAAGGGGGGGAAAAGAAGGAAAGACACCATCACACACACACTCTCTCTCTCTCCAACATCAACAACCAAAACAAAACGAACAACCCACCTACCTACCTTACCTACCTACCTACCCACCCCCCCCGGTACCTCACACAATGCCCACAACTCCAGCCCCCCACGGCCCAACCCCCGCCCGCCCCTCCTCAATCTCGCAAACCAGCCACCTGTCCTTGGAGAAAGTGATACAAGACCACATACCCAGCGTGACCGCCACGCTCCGCACACTGCTCAGCATCCTCACCGCCCCAACCATACCCGCCGCCTCAGCTGCGCTCGAGAGCGATCTGCGGAAGCTGTGCGTGCGCGCCCAGGAGGGCGTGCGCAAAATGGACATGGAGCTGCGCGTCATCGAGAGCGCGTGGGAGCGCGTGGACAAGGAGCGCTGGGAGGTGTGTCGCGGGGACTACAAGGTCGTCATGGGACTCGTGCAGGAGGTGTTCGACGTGGGCCACAAGAGGATGGAGGAGATTGGCGCGGCGGGCGTGGTGGTTAGGGGGTTTGGGGGATTGAGTGTTAGGAATAATCGGTAGTATGATAGATTGGGGGAGGGGAGGGGGGAAGGAGGGTATATGGAGGAGAGAGAGAGAGAGAGAGAGAGAGAGTAGGGTTGTAAAACACTTTTTTTTTTGTTTCCTTTGCTATGATATGATATCTCTTTTGTTACGGTTTTGTCTGGTCTGCTTTTGGTTATTTTCATTTACGGGTTCGGCATCGCATGGCGGGTGATGGGGAGTGCTTGATTTCTTCTCTTCTCCCCTTCACCTCTTTTTCTCTTAGCTCTATCCTCTCCCACTCTCCATCTCATGATAAAGGTGTTTGTTTGCTTCCTTCCTTCCTACGGTATTTCCCTCTATTGGCATCGTTATCATCTTGTTCGGAGCATGTGTGGGTTTTTTTTCCTTCTTCATGGCCGGGGGCGCTATCCTTTCCTACCCTCACTCTTACTCTTTCCTCTTGAATTTCTTGCTCCGTTCAATATCTTTTGTAGTATGATACAGTATAGTACGAGGGGCTCTGAGAGGCAATATTCTTTTATATACCTATGATTAACCAGTGACTTGTTCTCAAACTTTCTCTTTTCCCCTAAGAGTAGCGCTGTATTTATATCCCAGTCTCCTACTTTACAGTCTAGTATTGCATTTCATTTCCCTTCGAGAGATAGCGCTGATATCATGCTTTCTCACTCCTACTCTTACTCAGCCTACAGTATTTCCTGCCCCACTTCTATCCATCCCTCGCTTCGCATTACTATACCCCTCCTAAAATAGATGTACAACCGTCGCTCCGTATTACACACCTTGCTTTAACATGGTGTTTTTTTTACCGAGTGGGACCATGGCTCGGGAACATTTCTGCCATTCGGCCCCTGTGGTAGAGTCACGGCGTCATGAAAAGGCATACACAATGTGGGAAAACCTCAGCAGGGTAAACTTATAAGCATACGAAAGAAAGAAGCAAAAACACCAGAGACGGAACGGAGAAGAAAACGTTCGGAAACAAGTATAAGGCAAAGCACCAAAGAGCACGAAATATAAAGAGTGAGTATGAATTGAGAGTAAGAGCTAGCGAAATTGGAGTCAAAAACAATGCTGGCATAACCCTAACCCATACCCTCACGGCTCCACGTTTACTCCCATAGTTTCGTTTCCGCCGACTAACGATTGTCCGCTTATTTCTGCATCATGAGCTGGACAAACTCGTTGTCTATGAAGACCATGTTAATATACTTTACGGAGTGCAAGGGCCATCCGCCCAAGAAAACTTACAGTCGATTCTGCCATCACCGTCCTGATCTGCCTCCCTGATCATCTCATCAACCTCTTCGTCTGATAGTTTCTCACCAATGGAGGTCATAACATGTCTCAACTCGGCAGAAGAGATAAAGCCATTGTTGTCACGATCAAAGACCTTGAAAGCTTCTGTGGAACTTATTAGTCACCACAACAATGATTTCGGCAGTTAGGCAAAGAAAATTACCCCGGATTTCCTCCTCGCTGTCGGTGTCCTTCATCTTTCTGGCCATCATAGTAAGGAACTCTGCAAGTGGTAAAATGAGGCGTCAGAAAAGAGGCACAAGCAAGAAAGGAAATATTCGTGGCGGGGTAAACAAACCAGGAAAATCAATGGTGCCATTGTTGTCGGCATCTACCTCATTGATCATGTCCTGAAGCTCGGATTCGGAAGGGTTCTGTCCCAAACTCCTCATGACAGTTCCCAATTCCTTGGTTGTGATTTGTCCTATAAGCCGCATCCGTACATATCAGCCCCCGCACAACTTATGCAATAATGCCCGATAAAACCCTTGCCGCTTATCAAAGCCCCACCATGTACAGTCATCAACCAAATGCGCGCACTAGCTCGAGCACCAGTTCTCACGCGTCCCACCGGAAAATCTTTACTTTTTTTATATTATAAATTAGAGAAAGGGATGCAACTACTAACCATCACCGTCTTTGTCCTAAATACCGAGGTAGCGCTGTGTCAGCTTTCATGTTGATGATTGGGTTTGGGGGGAAGTGGAGCAGGGAAGTAGAGGCGGTAAAGGGCAAGGGTGAGGGGTGAGTTGAAAGAGCGGCGAGGGGGAGGTTAAAGAGGTAATGACGAAGGAGATGGGGGAAACTTACGAAGAGGGAAAAGGCTTCCTTGAATTCAGAGACTTGCTCTTCAGAAAGAGAATCGGCCTGGAACAATCATAGCCATTATTAGTTTATGGTTTGTAAGGTTTGGAAGTATAGAGGGGAAAAAAGGCTCGGCGGGGTAGAGATCTGCCCTTAAAGATAAGGAAAGGAGGGGCTGAATGTGCTATGTCAACAAGGGGGAAGAGATAGGTACTCACCATTTTAGAAGTATGAGTTTGTTAAAGGCTGATGGTGGAGAGAGCAATCAGAATGGTAGTGATGGAGATGATGGAAGAAGGAAGTTTGCTGGTTGGAGATGGAGGAAGGGGACGAGGAGTAAATAGTAAAGAGCTACGAGAGAAGGAGAAGTAGGGGAAACCTTTTAGGATATGGAGGGGAAGAGGAGGGGATAGGGACTGACGCCAAGAACGAGCAGGGAAAAGGAAAGGGCAAGGCCAAAAAGTGAAAAATGAACCAACTTCGCCTGCCTCCCTTGTTTCAAGCTGAGCTGGAAGATCAGTCTCATTATCCATAAAGAAACAAAAGAGACACACCGGCTTCTGTCATATCACACATTTCCGCCATAGCCTTGCTTCACGCTTTCTTTGCTGCCTTCTCGTGGAACCATCCTCCAGGTCACATTCATCATGATAACAGCATCTTGATGACAAAGGCAATTATTTACACGTTAATTACGCACGGGATTCCAAACGAGGTTCTGACTTATCACACATAAACCAGGCCGAACAAAGCCATTGTGATGCTACCCGCGGCACTTCACGGGTCACGGTACCGACAATTAAGTATTATACGAGTATACCGTACGGTAACCCGACTGTGCTATCCTGCACCAGCACTGTAAGCGTCACCCTGCGAATAAAGCGCAACTGAGGCTCTCTTCCTTCGAAAAACAGCCCTTCCGACTCGCTGCACAGCCGCTCCCGCATGACTGAAGCATCAAGAAAAACTTGCCAAGTTAACCACTCCCCGTTCCTATGACCATCATCACAAGCAACCACACGGTGGCCTAGTCTCTATCGACAACATCCACAGGCACTTGCGAACATACATACAACAACAAACCCCACTCTCCAAAGCTCTACCGGACAAAAGCCACCCTCCACCCCCTGACTGGCGCGTAATCAAAAGCAACCATTTCCCTAGTCGCCAATGTGGCGGGATAGAACAAATTTGTACATTTCTTCCCTCTCCATCTCCCTCCCTCGGCTAGCCGGCCCCGGCCGGCCCCCGGACTAGCAACCAAACTGACTCTGTCGCTACAGGTACATCTCCTATCGCCAATCCTACTCCCACCACCCCGCAAAACGCCCCCGCTTTGCCTCCAGCGCTTTCCACGTGGACGAAGAACGCCGAGGCTTAATCTCCTCTGGCAGTGGCCTCGGCGGCGATGCTGATGACAACTTCAGTAACAATGGCGATGCGGTGATAGAGATGGACCTGCTCCCGCCCCGATGGGCGGACGTATCCGACGAGGTGAACGAGCTGTTAGCGGACATCTCGCGGAAGTCTTTGAAGCTGGACAGGCTGCACTCGAAGCATGTGCTGCCTGGGTTCGACGATAATCGGTCGGCGGAGGAGGGCGAGATCGAGAGGTTGACTGGGGAGATCACAAATGGGTTTCATGAGTGTCAGAAGAAGATCCGGAGGATTGAGGGGATGATTGGTGGAGAGGGAGGCTCAAAAGGAGAGGAAACCATGGGCAGGAATATCCAAATCAGTCTTGCGACGAAGGTTCAGGAGGCCAGCACTTCTTTTAGGAAGAAGCAGTCGTCATATCTAAAGAGTACCGTACCTCTAATTCAAACCTCCCCTCTGGGAGGGATTGATTTAGCTATTCCATGCTGATGAATGGATAATAGAGCTCCGCGGCCTCAGCGGTATGACTACCCCCCTTGACCGAACTGGCTCTCCAAACCCCTTCTACCAAGACTCCGACCCTACAGCCGACATCTCCTTCAGCCAATCCGCCCTACAGCAAAGCGCAACACTAACCTCCAACGATGCCTCCATAATGCAGCGCGAGCGGGAAATAACCGAGATTGCGAAGGGCATCATCGAGCTCGCTGACATCTTCAAGGAGCTACAAACCATGGTCATAGACCAAGGCACCATGCTTGACCGCATAGACTACAACGTCGAGCAGATGAGCGTGCACGTAAAGGCAGCGGATAAGGAGATGGCTGTTGTATGTTCCACCACCTTTTTTATAAACTACCGCGGGGGGAGGTTACTAATAGTCATAGGCCTCAACCTACCAACGAAGGACCACGAAACGGAAAATAATCCTCCTACTAATAATCCTCATAATCGGCCTCATCATCCTACTAGCCATAAAACCCAAGCCCAATGCAACCCCCAGACCACCCCCAGACCCGAACGCACCCAGCCCCCCCGACATCCCGATTAAAGATGATCCGCCCGGCCTTCGTATCCTCCACCGCCGCCGCCGCCTCAGCCGGAGGTTCTAGTTTCCCCGAGCATGTTAGGTCCTGTGTCGTATCATAAAGGGAGACGCCATGGCAACGCGGCGCAATATTTTATGTGTAAACTTAGCTTTCCTTCACCTTCTCACCTTTACCTTTTATCAACTTTTCAATTCTTTTGTATTATCGCTGGACCGTACGGATGTTTAGACAACGGTATTAATAGTGACCAAGCCAGGGGCGGATGCTTAAGTGGGGAGGGGGTGTTCGGAGTCGGAGTAGCAATTTCCTGAATGAAAATTTTCATGTCCTAGACTGGTTCACGGGGTATCACTCGGGTTTTTGTTCGGCTTCGGTCTCGTTGGAAAAAAAATAGAGCTGCCGGTATGATAATTGTCATCGGAGCACCTTGTACATTATTATGATATTATGATACATGTAAAGCCGTCGTTAATGTTTATATATATGTATATATTTATATATATATTTATATTTTGTTCCGAGGGAGGGGAGAAAGAATAAAAATCTAAACCCGGTTTGTAGTATAATACCGGTGGGTGCCTTCTATCGTTCCGTATCGTGTCGTGCCGTAGGGCTGTATACCGTACATACCACCATCTGCCTCCCCTCCTTTCTTTTCCTCACCTCCGGTCCTACGCTTTACTACACCAAAACTCAAACGCGACACCCCCCAGCCATCACCACCGCTGCCCTGCCCAAGGGTGCACAACGCCCCCCATCTTCCTTCACATCTAGATATCCCATTCCATACCGGAACAAAGAGAGTAGACGAAGATACTCCATACACATTAAAATTTTCTTTCTTTATTTTTTATTTTTTACCCTCTTGTTGATGCACACCCTGTGGCGTATTTCCCCTACGGAGCTCCCTTCGAATACAAGAGTAAGAAAATTACTTGCTTCAATAGATTCCCTGGGTGAGGTATTGGAATTGATCGTACTATCCGTTGTGTTAATGCGAGTTGCTTAAGGGGAGGGGCAATGGGAGGGAAGGGCAATACCATCCGCGTAAAATAACTTCCTAAGGACTTTTGTATTAAGACGTCGTCGACGAAAGCCTCCGCCTCAGCTTCACTGAGTTGTAGCTGGAACCTTTGCCGCAAGTGGTTTGTTGCGTACTCTGCACCGGAAGCGAAGCAGGGCATTCGGGATTCTTTGCCCATTAGGTCGACGAGGCCAATGATGTCATCTTCTGCTGATTTCCGTAGGGCTTAGGTGGAAAAGCCTGTCAGACCGGGGCAGTCTTTGTGTCGGCAAGGGGGTCTCGGGGTTACCTTGAAAAGCTTGTTTGCACAATGCTCTGAATTTGGCGAATTCAGGCGACTGGGCACCACCGAGAACGTCGACATACTCCTGAGTGAGCTTGAACGGTGCGGATTCGAAGCCTACGGAACCTGGGGAGTTGGACAGCATGAAGCCGAAATCGATGTGAATGATGTCTATGGTTGGGTGTAAGCATCTTACTGGGTATATGGGAGTACCCAACTTACGGCCCTGGTTATCTATTAAGACGTTACCATTATGCCGATCCTTCAACTGTAGAATATAGCATATTATGCTGTACGCCGCTAGTGACTGTGTGAATGCACCTACTGCTGCCTTATACGTATCTAATTCAGGCTCGCCAAATGTCTTTCGAGAATTAGTCGATGCCGAACAATGTCTGCGGAGTACAGCCTACCTTAACGAAATGGTCTTTGAGAGATGCTATTCGCCTCCGAGGGTTCTTCCCAGAGTTTATAGATGCTATGGTGAGGCTCCGTTTCAGGGAGTGTAGAGAAGTCCCGTTTGTGATGGTCTCAATTAACCCCGACGACTGCCGAGTGTCAATATGAAATGTGCGTGTAAAAAACTGTAAATATGAGTATTCAGGTGAACCTACCCCTCCGGTAACAAGAATTCGCATCCTCTTTATCCATACAGGTACATCGGCCTTCTCCCAAATTTTGCCACATACGTGAATAAGTTGACATGCGAATGCCTCTTGCCTCAGGTCGGCGCCTGTCTTCACGATTACGCTCAATAGGTCCCAGTTCTTACACCAACCATACGGAGAAGATTTACGGATTCGCTCCCTCTTTGCGCTCCACTCCTCTCCAAAGGTTGCTGCACTAGGATCACCTCTGTCCGCCCTGCGCTCAACGCCTGAGGTTTTCTGATCGTTCTCCATACGGGCAGCACCAGCCTCAGCATTCAAATTGGCAGTTGACTCCTCTACTTCTTCCACATTTGGTGTGGCCAAAGGAGCTACAGTACTCGCCATAATCGTATCAAATGTGGGGAGAGGTGCAGTTGCCTCGAAGAAAAAACTTTGTTCCTCCAGGGTTTGCATACTGGCAATAATTTTAGCCTTAATGGCTGCCACTTCATTCTTTGGTGTTTTAGAACTGCTAGCATCTAGCTGGGCCAGCATTTGCGCAGCAGTTCGCATATGTGTCGCGAGAGCCGACAAATCAGGTTGCTCACCGCCCGATCCAGGAAGAGAGTAGGAAGCTGACTTCTTCCCCGGCACAGGGCTTCCGGAGCGGCTTGATGAGGAGAGCTCAGAAGACCGAGGAGTCATTATTGATGATGCAGCTGATAGTGTTGTTGCGCCACTGGAGAGTCGGGGCAAATGCTGTGGAGCTACTGTGGAAGCGATCGATTGGTCGGAACTACTGGCTCGCGGTGTATCAAAGCCGTATGGGTCGTCTATTACCGGTGATGTCCCGATATCACCCTTGGATGGCTCGAAAACACTATCAGATTCACCCTCACTGTTACCCCCCCGATAATGGCCTGGAGGGGAATCAGTCAAATCAAATATCCTCTTCTTCCCTCCATCCCCGGATAATAGTACCCCCAATAGCCTCTGGTTCTCCTCCTTTTCGGGATCAAAGTCAAAGTCGTCCCGTAGCACCTCTATCATGAGCAGATAGGGGACTCTTTCTGCACTGTTCAACACCGTAGCTTCGGCCGGGTTGATTCTGACCACTCGATGGTGTCCGGTTGTCGCGCCACCTTCAATCACAGTCGCCGGGCAAATTACAGGAATATCGACTTCTGAAGGCAGGTCATTACTCAGCAAAGCCAGTTCCGCGCGCAGGGCACTTAGTCGCGCAGGCTTGGGCACCAAAACCAGCCTGTTAGATATATCCTCCAATGCAGACAATAGCTGCGTCTCGTTCCTGAAGTAATTGGCCTTAAGCATGTGAACCTTCTGTGAAACTGACAAAAGTGAAGGCGTCAATGATCTGCTCTTCTCCGCCCGACGGCCGCTTGTCCCAGATTTCGATTCACTAACGGTTGCACTTCGCTGCATTCGGAGGTCCGGTAGCGAGGAAGAGCTCTGGGGTATATGGGGAACATCCAAGCTTCCAGACTTTGACGGTCTTCTAGATAACGAAAACGATCGGGTTTCGGCTTTTGAAGAGCCTGCATTAACTTGTTGAGGATTCGGCGACTTGGGGCGCGAAGCTGACTTGGGGGATCCCTCCACACCTTTCGAACTCTGGCTCCGCGGCACCCGCTCTTTTTTGGGCCGGGAGCTAGTTCTAGAGGCAACAGTCTTGCTCCTAGCGAGTCTCGGAAGTTCTGATATCGAACCAGGGGGATTCCTAGGTTTCCGTGCCTGAGCTATGGCGAGAGGACCTGCGAACCTTGGTAGTATGGGTGCAGCGACACTCCCGAGGATGAGGCTGGCCAATAGAGTAACCGGAAGGACATTTTCCTTTAACCGTTCCCGTTTCCTGATCTCCTCTCCACCAAAAACGATGTGCTGTACCTTGTTACAAATGCGCCTGCATGTCTACACCATGACAATGTTAGGCGGCTCTGCGCGAGTTGCTTTTTCGTGCTTCTGTGCTTCCATACCTTAAAAGCGTTCGACTGCGGATTTCCGGAAAGGTCATGAAGATGTGTTTGGAAAAGCCAGAATGTCTGTAGGCACCCGTCAGATACCTACGCACTATCTAGGGGATTTGCGGCGGCAAGAAAGCTGTACCAAGAGAGCTCCATGCGCGGATCGTTCGCACAGTTCGAAGATGAACTCCTCCAAAGCTACAGACTCCGTATCCTCTATACTTACGAGTAGGTGGCATAGTTGCGGCAGGAAGAACTCGATCTCCGGATAACTGAACTCTCGAAGTTTTGTGCAGAGAAAGTGGTGGACTCCTATTTGTTTGGCATACCGGCTGTGATCCATGCTCTCTTGTCAGTGCGGCAGGTTCATATAACAACAGTTTCAGGGGGATTTCTCCATACGCCAGATAGACCACAGCAAGAAAGGGATCGTCACTGAAATGATCGGAAGTGATCCATCTATAGAGCAATTGTGACATTTTCCTTGCCCGGGGGCCGACGTTGAAGAAATATTCGAAAACGTTCGTTCGGGATAGCTGTCAGGACACCTCCTAGGAGCTCGCTAGGGGACGCCGGGGGGAATGTGGAGAAATAGGCTGAAGTGATAAACAGGAGCAGTCAATAACTCGGGAACAGGCGATCCTAGGTGTATTTGTAAGGACCGATGACGGAGTTGAATATTAAGGTAACCTGAGCAAGGGGTGGTGATGTTGTGTGTCACTCCCGAACGGTTGGTTTCTCCTCTCCTGAGGGCGAGCAAGCTAAGCCGACGGTTTGAGGAGATTGGAAGTTCCAAGAGCCACCGGCATTCAGAAAATATAGTATTATTCGATGCCCGGAGAGAGAGAGAATCGGATGCAACCAAATTAATTCCCGAGAAACCTACCGCACAGTGTACCTGTTGTACTGCTACTTTGTCCACAAGAAAATTAAAAAATGCATATCATACAACTCCAAGAGTCCATCGAGACAGAAATTCATCCCCCTCTTCTAGGGCAAGACAGTGATCCGGTTAAGCATTGGGATAAGGTATGATATGCAGTTAACGCGGTTTTTAATCTAGGGTATGTTTATTACATGAACAAGAACACCTCATACAATCCTACGGATCGAGGGATCAGACTTTCGACGGTACGGACAGACAAAAAATAATAATTCGACATCTTTTTGGCAAAATATAAAAATACGGTAGTATGATACCGACACCATGACCTTCCGTGATCTTTATACACTTCGATATTCTGGGTCCAACCCAGCCGGAATAACCCCGCGCTTTAGGAGGCTTGAAAATGTAAAAATGAAATAAAAACCCTCAATCACTCGTACAAACGCCCAATACCCCTAGAATGAGAGGGGTGAAAAGTCCAACCATATGCATCACGTGTGTAATAAAGCCCCCGCAATGTCACTTGAAATCCTCCGCAAGCCTCTGCCCCGCTCCTCTTGATGGGTTCCAAGGAATAAGACAACAAAAGGCCACACATGTAAACTCTCATCCTCGCGACAGACAACGCTTCCGACCCCACTAAGCCTCTTGGCTAGAGCTTTTATGCTTTCGTAAAATATCTCCTGAGAGCCAAAATAAAAGTGGACCCCTCGCGCCGGCATTGCCTTTCTCCACCACGATATGTCCATGCAAAACCCAGGCGAAACCATCGGATTCCATAACTTCTCCGAACCAGCGTACAGTCGTCCATACGTATGCAACCGAGATACCGAGAGAAAGTCTGAAGGTGTATCTCGGTTCAGCTTTGACACTATGTGCGTCCATGGGGAAATAAGCGCGGCGAAAGAAGGCTTCTTCTGAGGACATCTGTTCCCCACGTGAAGTAATAGGCTAAGTATGAGGGTACCTCCCGCACTATCCCCACTAACGACAACCTTCCCGGGGTCGCCTGTAATGGAGAGGACATGGTTATATCCAGAAATTATCTCTTGAAGCTGAACGGGATACGTTTTGTCGGGAATAAGTGTGTATTCCACGGCGAATATTGCTGGGTTAGAGAAGCCAGATTCCTTCAATATCGAAACCCAGGAAATGAGGAATTCGAGGTAGAAGTAACACGTCCCCATAGCGAAGCCTCCACCGTGACAGTAGTAAATGACCACATCCGGCTTCTTAGTATCATCTTCCACTATCCAAATACCCTTCGTGGCACCTTTATTCTAGTAAGAGCAAGATATCAATAGCCGAACCCTTTTTTCCCTCCAGATCCGAGGTTATTGAAATGACCCACCAAGTTGATTTCCCGCCATAATGGCCTGTGTCTGAGGTGCCAAATATAGCCGTGCCTGAACATTCTAAATCTCAGGAATGGCAGGGCAACTCCTTTCGTGAAGAATACACGACCGATTATAGTAGGCACGCACGCAAACCCATATCTCGTGCAGGCCACGGCAAGTGCTTGGAAGAGTGTACTCCGCCGTGTAAATGCAGATTGTCGGCTCTGTTTTGTAAGATATCGCTCCTTTATTATATCAATGGGCATCCTCCAACCTAAGATAGAAATTAGATTTTTTCTGCATTTGCTTGGATCCCCACCTGTGCCAACTTACATAAAAACGGGAGCGCTTGAACCGCGCAAATGACAGTTCCGTAGATCCCCACATCGCGCAATAATCGCCATGTAAGGAATACTGCGAAAACGAGTATATCAGGCCATGAGACTTGACCTAGTAACATATCGGTATAAGATTTTGAGGGTCTGAGAGATGAGGAGTTGCGGTTGAAGAGAGCAAGCTGATTCTTGACGCTTCGTCATCGACAAAAAGAAATTCGCCCAGGAGAATCTGTGATAGCCTTACGATCCGGCCCCGGCCAAATCAGCGGCAGCCCCGGCAAGCAATGCTCCTGACAAACCACAAGACTGTATTCGACGCCATCACAATATCCTTTTTAGCCCCGAGTGGAATATCGGAATCTGGTTCGAGGTTTCCTCAGAGGCAACCCCAACCACGCAGCATGGCCAAACGGACTTCCCCAACACAGCACTTTTTTCTTCTTTTCTTTTTCCCTCCTCTCCGTTGTTACTGGTATCACATGTGTAACCCATATGGTTTCCGGGGAAGAGAGGAAAAAGAAAGCAAAACCGTTCTTCGGAGAGATCACAGAGTAGAAATTCTTTGCCAGATAGCTGCAGGGAAGGAAGAGGTGAACCCGGATGGCTGCCCTGCTTTTGTACCCTGTCCTTCTGCCGTTGGTTGTTTCTAGTGATGTCACGGTTCATGATGCCTTCAGCCCGATCCAAACAATGTGTAATAACTACGCAATTACATGCTTAAAGCGCTTTAAAAGTCCGGGGCTAGCCAACAGCCTGTTTGAATTGCCTTCTATTGTAGCTGCGCCGCTGTAAGGAAACACTTATTATGTCCGATGCCTCATATACCGATAAGCGTCTCTCTAGGCCTCCAATGTGTCCGTGTCAGTTACAAATCCGGATACCCAATTACCGGGTGTCGAGAGATTCGATCGAGTGACTACAGGTGATGCCTTATAATGGTGTTAGTGTGTTCGCTGGGTATACCGGTAGTGCCTGGGAGACCCAAAACCCGGCGTTCCCTAAAGACGGTGGACAAAGAGCACTATGTCGTGCCAAGGAAAAAAATAAAATCATTTTCTATTGTAACTCTAACCCTAAGATCGTGAAATCACGTGAATAATTGGATAAGAAACTCTTTTGAATGCGCTCGTACCCATGATACCAGTATCACAGCTATCTTGGTTGAAGTGGCTGTTTACCGTAGTGCTCTTGCCCGCCAGTCCTTAGACTACTGGACCTGCTTATGGTGTTGGCTTTGAAATCTCGGCAGGATTTGCGTATGTAATCAATATACCTTGAGGCTCCGGATTTTCTATTTTTTCAAACAGAAAAGATCAGATAATGAAAAGAAGTAATACAAAAGCCCATATCAGTGCCAGAAATATTAAGGACTAATATAGAATAAACAAGCCCTATCTTATACCTATTTATGCATTACGTGTTTTTGGTATAAAAAAATCCGGTGCTCGTCTCGTTCTCCGTTACATTACAGCAACCCTCCGCACTTTGTGCTCTCTTAGCGGCCCAACACTCCACGCGACATCGCCAGAGAAAGCCAACGCCATCGCCAATTTCTCCACCACAAAATACACCTACACTTCCTCACCTTTGTACTTTATCTACCCTCTACACTTTCTGGCGACTTCCACAACATTCCCGTATTTCGACGGACGTGTGAACTTTTCTCCAGCCAGTTATGGCTACTGCGCAAGAGCAGTCAGTGAACGCCTCTAGGTGAGAAACGTTGATGCTACTGCTCTGCGACCACTCTTCCTCTGTGCTGACTATGGGTCCCATCGATAGTGCTATTCCTCTGCCGGAGATTCCTGTAAAGTTACGATGTACCATTTGTAGCGAGCTTGCGAGAGGCGCATCTCGTCTACCTTGTTGCGAACAATCGATATGTGAAAGTTGTCAGTAACTTCTCTCCGTCTTCAGATTGATCACCATGACGGGATAATAGCTGACTCTGGAATCTAGGTCGGTCAAAGCTACCGGATGTCTGTCCGGTTTGTGACCACTCTCCGCTTAGTGCCGACGATTGCAAACCGAATGGAGCCTTGAGGACCACCGTGGCGGTATTCTTGCGAACCGCGGAGAAAAAGCATAATTTGTCGATACAAAAATTACAGAAGGAACATGCAAAGTCTGCCGAGCCCCAACCAGAGGTAAAGGTGTTGGAGCCAGAACCGGAAAAGCCTCAACCGACACAAGCCTCTCCCGCTAATCCATTGACTCCTCCTCAAGATGCCGAGGAAGCTGCTCGAAGCGAGGGACTTCAAGGGCCGCTGGTTCCGCCACCTGCTGCTAGGGTAAGTTTTTTTATAGTTTTTACTTGCGTCAAATGCATCTCACCCAAGTGCCTAGGGGAGTGTTAACAGTTTGTAGGAAAACGCTGAACAGCCTGGAGGGAAATCACCCAGGAAGGAGACGACCCCGGTGCCTGACCAACAGACCAATGGCTTCGTTGGCGATCAGAATGCGTGGTTTGGGCAGAATACCGCACAGATGGGCGGTATGCCGAACATGTTTTCTGCGCATGGTGTCGCTGGTACTCCTTGGGGAGATTACAGCATGATGCAGAATATGCAAGGCGGATGGGTAAACGGATACGGAGGCATGATGGGTACGCAATGCATCTTTCCATATAGTATCTTGACCATTGTACTGATGTCATCTGTCAAGGATACGCTATGGGCATGAACCCGGTGACAATGGCTCAAGGGGGGGGATTCGATGGAGGAATTTATGGGGGTATGGGAATGAACAGAACTGGGTTTAATAACGGTCAGGGTGGAGGATCTATGGGATGGAATAATGGGTGGAATGGGCAGAATAATGTGGGATTCAATTCTGGAATTGATGGTACACGTAATGGTGGATTTTATTCTGCTGCATCTGCTGGTGGATATAATCACCAATCTCACGGGCATCATCAGATGCCCCAACAGTATCATAATCCTCATTTCCAGCGGCAGCAGCCTTACCAGCGAGGTGGTCGTGGTGGGGGCTTTGCCGGTGCTGGGCAGCGTCCAATTTCTCTTGAACGTCAGCAGCAGAATTTTCAGGATGCACAATTTCAACAACAAATACAAGGAATTGATGAAGCTGTTGCTGCCGTCACCACCAGTGGCGAAAAGAAAGGAGAAAAGATCCAGTCTGTTGTGTCTGAGGACCCTGATAATATAGCTGATGCAAACGATGTACCTACTGATTCTGCCTCTACCGTTGTGGTCGGAGGAGCAATTGGTACTACTGAGGATCTCGCAGAATCATACAATTCGATCACTCCCGTGAATCCTGACATGGTTGCTCAGTATTTCCCCACTGATGATTTTAGATCGCAGAGCTTTCAACAGCAGCAGGTTTACCCCGTGCAGTTTAACAATGGATTTAGAGGAGGCCTTAGACGTGGTGGTTTCCGTGGAGATTTTATGGGAGGCCCTAGAGGGGGCGGCCATGTCGGGCCCATCCCAACCGCACCCGGATCCATGGATGGCGATAGAAGACCCGTTGAAGGATTAGGACTAGGTGTTGAAGGAGCCCCCACAGGACCTAAAGCGTTGAGAGAGAGAGGATTAAGTCGTAGTGGGCCGCCCATCAGGGCAGGCTATATCGGACGCAGAGGAGGCGGGTATCCGGTGTCGTCATGGACCAGAAGGTTTGTTTTCATAGCTACTATTACTCAACTCTATACAATCTTATGGTATTCTCATGTGTCTTTGTTTAGCATCTCGCCCGACCATGCCTTTTCTAGATCCAGGTCACAGGATAGCCGGCGCCGGTCCAGATCGCCAGACCGAGAGCGCAGCCGGGAGAGAGACAGAAGTAGGGACCGAAGCCGCGATCGTCGTAAAAGTATAAGAAGCCGAAGCCGTCACCGGAAGCACCGTTCCCCATCCGTTGAAGTAGAGGGTGAGCGTCCCAGGGGGAGATCCCTAGATCGTAATACTGCGGACCCACCCTCCACCACCACAACCCCCCCTGAGGTTGCAAACGATGTTACTACTACTGCCCTTACTACTACTGCTGCTGCTACTACTGCTACTACTGCTACTACTACTACTACCGCAGAAGCACAGGAAGCAGGAGACAAGGAATCCATAACTACAGCGGCAAATGGTACCCAGGAGCTCGCCTCCACTAGGAGTAAGCGATCAAGGGACGATGTGTCATTAACGAGAGACCAGACTCCATCCCGCTCGCCCAGCAGATCTCCCGATCGTCATCATAAACGCTCCCGCCGACACCGCAGACGAACGCCCAGCCCCGATCGTGACCGTGACCGCGATAGAGATAGGGATAGGGATAGGGATAGGGATAGGGATAGGGATAGGGATAGGGACAGGGACAGGGACAGGGACAGGAGCAGAGACCGCCGGCATAAACGCCACAAGCATAAGAGCAGCAAACGCCAGCGTCGCTCCCGCTCCAGGTCCCCTTTTGCTGGCGCCATCCAGGAACCTACCACCACACCTACAACTGCAGCACCAGCGCCAACCAAAGGCCCCTTATCCATCGATGCGGAAATGGCAGCCGATGACCGCCGGGAATTCCGGCACAAACGACGCGGCGACAAGGATAAAGATAGGGACCGCCGCGATTCTAGTCGTCACCGCTCACACAGACATAAGCGTGATCGTGAGCGGAGGGATAAAGACAGAGGAGATGCTACGCCCATCACGCCAGTCGACAAGGAGAGTACCGGAGACCGCCATCGCGACCGAGACCGCAGAGACCGAGACCGCGAGAGGGACAGAGAGAGAGAGAAAGACAGAGCTAGAGGGGGGGACAGAGAGAGAGGCGGAGACAGAGACGGCAAAGAAAAGGAAAAGGACGAAGATAAGGGGAAGGGGGAAGACCGAAAGTCTCGCCGCGACTCCCGCTTGCTCAGGAAACTGTCGTACAAATACGATGACGAGATTGACCTAGAAAGACAGGCGGAGAGGGATCGGGAGGCGGAGAGGTGGGGGATTAAATAGATTCTCCCCACGCCCTTTCCCTTCCCTTTCCCCTCCTTTCCCCTCATAGTTTTCTGATTGATTAATGGTCTCACGTATGGATGGATGAATAGGAAGGGGGCGAAAAAACGCCCCTAGGGAATCTGTTTTCCGTTGTTTAAAAGTTGCCTTTTCTTGTTTCAATACTTTTTTCCCTTTTTCCCTTTTTGCGCATTGCTTTCCTCCTTCACTTCTTTTCTGCTTCTGTTTTTTTTTAGTTTTTTTGCAAATCTCCTCTTGGCTGTATTGAGTCTACGTTCGCACCCTCTTTCACCCTCACGAAGTCCCCATTCTATTCATCCTGTCCATAAATTCTGAACTCCTAAACATTTACTATTACTTTCATTTTTACATCTACTTCACGCCTTGGGCATATGTGTATGAAGGTCTTTCCCTCCTTTCTTTCTTTCTGATAGGTGGATGGGCGGATGGACCGGACGGATGGGTGGGGTAACAAAAAGAAAGAAGAGAATCACGTATTCTCACTCACTAGATTTTAATCCTTCTTGTATATTTTAAGTTTTATGTCTTGGTATTGGTATTAGTATTGGGACAGGACGGGGCGGGTAGCAAGTAAATAAGCTTATCAAACGTTCTACATACGTACATGTATTATGGCATACGAACAACTTGAAATAAAACTACATATCCAAACCACTGCCCTCCCCTTCCCCCTCCCCCTCCCCCTTCCCCTCCCCCAATCTCTGAAAAAGTAAAACCTCCCTCCTCAACCCCACCCCCCCCTCACCGACTCCCCACCTCTTAACCACCCTAAAGCCACATTCAGCAACCAACCCTTCCATCCCTTCCCCAGGCCGAACTCTGATCCCCTCGAACACCCCCCGCAAGGCAGGATTCTTCCCGACAGCCCGTCCATAACTCTCCCAACCCTGGGGCTCGAGCAAAAAATATCCCCAAGGCTGAACATTCGCCGCGACCTTTTCAAAAAATCTCCTCAGGCCGGCATCCCCATGGGCGAGGTGCACCCATTTAACCACGCTCAATGCAATCACAACATCATACCCGCCCCCGGCAGAGGAAGAGGAAGCGACAGGATCAACAGCAGTAACATAATCACCACACCAAAACCTACCCCTCCCGCAAACCTCCACAGGAGCTATCCTGGGCCCATGCCTCCTCACAGAGCTAACCGGGAACCATTCCTCCCTCCTCCTCCCGGGATCGGTCCTGTCGCCGGGGCGTAGCCGGGAGAGCATGAAATTGACGTGCGATCGCGATTTCAGGATTAGCTCTTCGTCCACGTCCACGCCCACTACAGACTTTACCCCATGGCGGAGGAGCAGGTGGCCGGCTACGGCGCCGTTGTTGCAGCCGATGTCGAGCACGGTTGCGTCTTTTAGGATTTCCTGCGGCACCAGGAGGAGGCGTGGGTCTGGGATGTGGGCTGCTGGGTTGGAGCCTGTGTGTCTGGCGTGGGATTGGTAGGTTTTGTAGGAGCCGGTTTTCGTGGACATTTCCTTCGCTTTTGATGGTTGGTGGTTGGTGGTAGGTGGTGGTGGTACAGTACGGTAGGTGGTGGTGGTGGTGGGTTGGTTGTGTTTTTGATGCTTATTTTTCGACTTGGGTGCGGTATGGCTTGGCTTGGCGGGGATTTTGGTTGGTTGGCTGGGTGGGCGGGGGTTTTATGCTAGGGGTGTGGCTGGTTGGATGAGATGTGGTTGGGATATGGTTATCGTACAGTAGAGTAGAGTGCAGTGTAGGGTTCAAAGAATCTAGTACTATACTTTACGGTACTGTAAAGCATTGATAGCATACCGTATGGTATTAACAACAATAATTACAATATCGGAAACGACATCTCGTAAACTCGCCTTCCATCCCATGGGCTGGAGTAATAGTCGTGTACTGTACCTTACAATATGATGTTGGCCATACGAGAACATTTTGAAAAAAAAAAAGAGTTACAAAAGGCCATGGAAATGAGAATCCCATACTACACACAAAGTAATAAGTCTACTACCTATCCAGATGCTTTTCATTCGAGAAGCAATCTCATGATCTTGCACCCACCTCTTGCTAAGCTCGACAAAGTTAAATATATATCCTTTACACTCCAAGTACTAACTGGGAAGATTATGTACATACTAAATATTTCTCCGATAACAACCCCCACGAGATTGGACTAAATATGAGGACATAAGCTATCATGATACTCTTCCCGCAGTATTATTATAAACTAACAAGTATTAATTCCTAGCAGTGTTGAGCAGTAGAAAGTAGCTATTGTATCATAGATGGCGTAAACCTCTATAAATTTATAGGATAAGTGTCATAAAAGATCTAGCTTATTAACATATACATCCCAACTCCTTTCTTGAGCAGCTTTCCTACTTTTCCGAAGAATAAAGCATTGCGCTGATTTTTTGGGAATGATATGTATTTGGTAATAATTATATTATATATAATAGCAAGAGTAGGAGTCTCACACCAGCCAAGATAGCTACCCGTTCATGTTGCTATATACCTGGATAATATGATACGCCAGTGAATTGTTATCATACCAAAATTAGCACAACCCTTCAAGCAGGGGGTTTCGACTTTTACCCCTCTCCATGTCCGAGAATTTACCCCTTTGCCATTCTATCCCTCCTGCACATCCTCAAACCGCGCCCCACCAAAAGGAGCACTATAGCACCTTCCACGCACAACCTCTCACACGGGCATACAAACAAGCCTAACCAATTATCCCCCGTCGCTGCCGGGGGGGCCAAGTCTTGTTCATATCAATATGCACGATACATAATATATTAGCTCATCAGCCCGTACCCATTTCAGCACCCCACATGCCTTCCCCTCAAAACCAAGTATGATACCAAGAGCAGGTTACCGACAGCCAGTTATCAAAAAATTGTCTAAAAAGGAAGCTTTTTTCTTCCTTTATTTTTTATTATTTTTAAGGCTGGCTATGGCTGTTTGTATTTTCCCGGCCTCAAATTTCTCCAACCCCGTCATTTCTGCTCCACCATACCTCCCTCTTGAACAACCTTTTCTCACGGCCAATGCAATTAACTGCAGTTGCCCCCCCTACTCCCATGTAAACTCCATTTTTTCGCGCGAAATTAGAAGACGTCTACAGTAGGTTAAAAATGCCAGCCCCGAGTATCCGGCATGTATAGAACAAAGACCATACCACACGAGGGAAGACACCCAAGTTAGGTTCTCGATTGCATCACTCGTGATGCTGGTATCGTAGCCCCCATATACTCTTTGGTCTCCTTTTCCATTTTCCCTTAAATATCTCACTCTAGATTGTTATTTGCAAACTCTTTGCTCGCCCAAGTCCTTCCTTGAGAGCTGAGGTGTCTTTTTTTATATATAACCTTTTCTACAAGTCTGGCAAGGCGTACGGTATCGTAGTATTGCATTGAATCCTACGCCCTCTGGACCTATGACCCGAACCCTCTGGTGGTGCGAGTGATTGGTTGTGATGAATTCTGCCCACGAGTGATTTTGTGCAGATATCCCCTCTCGTTTATTACGTCTTGGGCGGTCTGAGATAGCGAGATCCGCCGCCGTGCATGCCGAGGTCGGATTGGGCAACATTTAGCTCTACTTGGCCGGGAAATAAGATTTTTCAGTCCTTTCAGTGCTCGAATCGAGCAGCGCTTGGGACCAGCTTAGATACTCCGCACTTAAATCGTTCTGAAATAGGCTTAGCGTGACTGGAAGCGAATTTTACTGTTTCGGACCGCCTAAGGGATAACTAGAGGGCTGGGGGTTGTTTAGAACTAGCCAGAATAATTTATAAAATACATTTCCCACAATACTCGCTCCCCGAGCGATATTCCATTGCCTACATTCAGAGGCTCACCCAAACGCCTTTCCCAATACCCATTCGCGATTTCCATTCTCAAGATACATCTACCTCCACCCCCCAACTCGCCCTTCGTCCCACCTCTCCTTCCTCTCCTTTCTTAAGTGATATGTCTTTCTCAGCGCCCTATATTCTCTCACGAACTCACCAACATCCCTCCCACCCTCTTCTAAAAACGACTCTGCCATCGCGTCAGCAACAGCCTCGGCGTCGCCCACAGCATTCACCAATCGACTATACAACGCCGGCGAAGAGAATGGCTGCAAAGCCTGGTACATCTCCTTCTCCCTGTCCCTCCAAGTCCTCTCCAGCTGCCTGGCCTCCACAAGGGCCCTTTCTGCGCCCTCCCTGGCGGTCGCGAGCTTCGATTCGAGCGCCGCAAGACGAGTAGCTAACTCCGCATTGTACTGCAAATTCGCAATGAGCACCGTATCGGTACTCGCCGCCGTAGGATGCGTAGTCGCGAAGAGCGCTTCCAGTAACTGTGGGGAGTTGAGTATGTGTTCCAAATCATCGCGTCTGTGAATATTTCTTTTTCAGTCACTTGTAAATGATTGGTGGGCGGATTAACGAATGGTGGGCGGGGTCAGGGCAAGGGTCATACGATTTATTCAGCAACACAGGCGGGATGAACCCATCGTCTGCCGGGGGTGGCGGAGGCGGTGGAGGCGCGGGAAGAGCTCCTGTGGGCATAGGCGAAGCGGTTCGGGACCCCGCTGCCGAGGATACAGGCTTTGGCGGCGGGGCTGGCGGAAGGTTTGGATCGTAGGACGCGCTGCTCTGGTATGACGATGGTGTTGACATAGCCTGTTCAATCTGAGGTGGGGGCCGATTGATGTACCGTAGAGCAGAGTAAGTAGGGGGGGCTTGTGAGGTGGAGGGAAGAGATTCCTGGGAAACCTAAAGTGATTTCGTGGCTTATCGGAGCTCGGCTTGAAGCTGAGGAGGTAGGGGCTGTAAGTGGTTCGTGCGATAAAGCGAGACGAGGGGAGGTAGATGTGATGTGCTATTATGTGACGGGGGGAGATGTATATGCTTATCGGGAGCTTGTTCCTGACTGGCAAGCCTAGAAAGGGAGGGGGGTACAAGTATATAAGGGGGTGGGAGGAACAAACGATGTATAGGGAGTAGATCCTGTAAGAGGCTCAACGGAGGGTGTTGGACGGAGGTTACGATAAGGTGTGGAGCAAAAATGCGATTGCCGAATGACGAATGCAAGCCCAAGCCTTACCAGTAATCAACCATCCCATCAGCCATCGTTGCCATGGCAACGACGAATTTAATCTACACCCCCCCAATCAGCCCCCACAAAAGTTTCCCAACCCCATTCCACCATCCTATCAACTTAAACGCAAAAAACACATCCTCCACTCCATGTTTACAATCCGGAATCCTTTCCCCCCTCTTTCCTTTCCCCACAATCCGGGAGTATACAATTGTATAGTCAAGCCCTCTAGCCGAGGTCGCTAATATCCACAGAACACCTCCGTCTATCTCTCAATACCACTCTACAGTACAAGCACTGTCTGAGTACAGGTATAAGTGCCCGCCAATTAGTAATTTCTCAAAGAGGTTTACATTCGCACACATGTGAGGAACAGGCAAGCTTGTAACCCCCCATTTTATAGCTCAGATGCGTGATGAGGGCAATGATGAAGGAGGCTCCTCCGAGGGGACGGATGAACATCAACCTAGAGTGCGTCCAGGGCTCCCTTGCGACGATCGACTTGTCCCGGGGCGTGGGAAAATACCGTAAGTTTTAGCCGCCACCAAGGAGGGTAATAGATAGGTGGGGTGAACAGGCAATTGTTACAATAAGGGAATTTCTCTCCCTCCTTATTTTTAGATATTTTTCTCTCTTCTCTCTTCTCTCTTCTTTCCTTTCTTCTTTTCGGCTAGGAGGTTCATTTCCCAGGGTCGGAGATAGGAAGAAAAGAGGGGGGGGAAGAAAAAAAGCGCTAGTGGTTATGAGAAGAATGGGAGAGGGGCGAGTAAGGAGAAGGGAAGAAAGGATTCGACCTCAGACTATCACGGGATGGGAGAGCTGAAGCAACGAATCAGGCGTAGAAAAGCGAAAAGAGAAGAAGGGAGGAGCAGAAAACAAAAGAAAATAGCACACGAAAGAAAGCTCTGTATGAACAATAAGCATATATACGAACCACACAAGTATCGGATATAAGAATGAAATAAGCCAGGAGGAACGTATATAAGTAAGAGGTGTCAAAGGAAAGAGAAAAAAATCAAGAGTAGTAGTCGTGGCGGTGCCAGCAGTAATAATAATAATAGTGGAAGCAGCAATATAAAGAAAAGGAAACTCTTCCCAAATTCTCTGCCCTATCCAACTGAGTACATTCTAAACAGCCAAGAAAGCAGAGAAACATTAGGGAGTGATAGTAGTATTGAGAGAAGGAGCTTGATGAGGAAACAAAGAGAGCGAGAGAGAGAACAAAAGATATTTCACCAGTTTCCCCGCCACCTGTCCCACAGAAATGCATTTGCCCATATGCGCCCATAACCAAAGCTATAACTAAATTCTGCAACCTGCCACCCGTCCCTCACGTTCCCCAAACGCTCACCTCGGAAGGGAAACAGCTCAAAGAGAAAGGAAAGGAGGAAAGAAGCGACTATAGGCGTCGCATTTCCCCACGGATATCCAACCTCCCTATCGTCGTCACCAGTTGTCCCATCGCTTTTTATACCTCTTCTTCAGAAATAGGCCTTCGTTCGTTTTGTTTTACCATTTGTCTTCCAAGGAAATAAGGAAAGAGGATACCCGTTCGCAGAAGAAAAAAAGAGCCTACTTCAAACAAAGGAGATGGGGAAGAGAAAAAAATTTGCCAATACCCCTTGGAAATAAAAAATACAGCTGCCCCGAGCCTAAACCCCCATCACCACTCCCTCCTCTTACCCACTGAATCCTACACCCGTCATGTTTTCCTTCTGCGCTTGGGCTTCCCTGCTGTCGTTGAGGGAGTGTCATCATCTCCACTACCCTCATCCTTTCCGCTACCACCGGGAGCCCCTCCAAGAGCCTTCTCGTTGCCTTTCTTGACTGATATAGCGCACCCTTGCCGTTTGAGAGCTTTAGTCAAAGAAGTGCTAGGTCTCATTCCTGGGAATTCCTTCGCGGTATAGACCGTGAAAATTTCGCTCAGCGCCTCCGTTATTATTGGTGTATAGCCCTCAGGCTGCAGATCACTGGGCTCGAGTCTCATTAGGACGAATCGTAATCGGTACTTGCCATGTGTTCTGCATGATAGGTCCGGAAAGCAGAAAAAACAGCCCTCCTTCCCTTCCTCATCCTGCCCAACAAACGGTGACGAGACCAACGTTCCCATAAGTCGCCGCGTCTGTCTTTTATCCATGCCTATCAGGGCCGTCTCATCCGAATTTCCATCTATGCTCCACAACGTGCAATGAACAACATTAAACGGGTAACGCATCTCCGTCGGATCTGAGTTCCCTGCTGAGTCGTTTATGATCAGTTGAACGATTGGGGGTGGGTCGATCACCCTGCGGTCTCGCTCACCGAAACCACATGCTCGAGCTGCTACTGGTTGTTGCCGTACCTGGATTTGGTAACGACCGGGGCTATCATAGATACGTATTAACAAATTGGTGCCCACTATTTTCAAGCCGCCCCCCGGCGCAATGCTTGAACTGACCTTCTTTGAACAGGGGCCTCCCTATGAGTGGTTGCAACATCCTCTACGGACGTCGGCGTAAACCTTGGGGCATAACCTGAATGTTGTTGCTGTTGTTGCTGTTCGTCCGGGAAGCCCTCATCGATTGAGCGTTTCGCAGTGTATGTTGGGGAAGGTATCATAGCGTTAATGCTTGATCTGGTAGTTAAGTTAATTGACGAAAAGCAATCCATCTATTCGGGGGGTACAGCAGTCAATATAACTGTTTGGTTTCTCATACCTTCGCCGCTCTGGTTCGGACTCCCCACTAAACCTCCTCCGGTCATAGTTCTGATCAAACGGCGAGGGCGATGGATAGCCCGAAGACGCGGGAGATGGGAATGGCTGCGATGGCATAATTCGTACAAGCCGGGTTGACTGATTTCCCTCATTTTTGCCACGAGGCGTCTGTAAGGGACTTGGAATGTGTTGAGGAGGAGCCGGATTTTGTGGTGGAATGTGAGGCGATGACTGTTGCGTCTGCATGGGAGGTGGTAATGCCGATCCGCCGACACCAGCACCAGGGCCGGGATTGGCTAGAGGTGCCAATAGAGGGCCGGTGAAACGTACTGCTGCGGCCTGCGGATTTCCAAATATGGGCGGCGGGAGGTGGGGGTGAGTGTGGGGTTGAAATACTGCGGAGGATATAGGTCGCGGTGACTCCATTGGAGATGATGACGGTATTGCGTTTCGTGCTTGGTGCGGATAAATGGGTTGAGGAGGGGGTCCAGGCGACATCATTCAGGCTCATTCGCGACCCTAAAAGTCGGTGGCCGAAAGTAGAGATATGTGTGTAGCCGCGGTGTAGAGGAGGGGGCGTGAGAGGGGTGGATTATGGAGGGAGGGTTGGTGGTTAGGGGCAGGACCAGAGGCCGACAGCAGCGGGGAGCAAGGTTGAGGTTGGAGATGTCGAGCAGCAGAGCTCAACGGCGCGCGCGTGTGCGCCTCCTGGTGGAGGCAATCCTCAATCCTTCCCCCAGAAAAGACGAACTACCCCAGCACAGAGTGTAACGCACGTATCGCCAAAAGCCCAAAAGTTCCTCTCGGAGCGGCCGGCCAATGATAATCCCAATCCCAAGAAAACTGATAGAATTAAATAAACGCACAAGAAATCAAGAAAAAATAGTCCGGAAAGATAGTAGAAGTGCCGTGCTTCTTTTTCCAACGCGGGGGCTGATTATCACCGGGGTATTGAAAACAATTTCCGAGGGCCGTTGGCAACAATATGAGACGGCAAGTGAACCGGGGGAAGGTGAAGGCAAGCCAGCGAATCGAATGCGATCGGGATCGAAGCAAAGCTGATCAGGGGAAAAAGAAATATCTGAATATAATATATACGTAACGGTCTCAAGAAAAGGAAAGGTCGTGTGCACCGTAATCTCGTGTTGTGCTTTTTTGGAGTTTATGTACGGGGAAATAAATCTATCCACGGATAAAGCGAAGCTTAAAGAGTGAGAGGCAATCGTGCCAGGGACTAAAAAAATCCTGCAGAAACAGCGTTGGCGTTACAATGAAAGAACGGAACTGAGTGGTGGAGGGGAAGTAGTGCACGGGGCGAAAGGACGGGGTTGATTGAGAGAACGGAAGTGAGACGTCTCTGTACGTCTACAAGTAGGGGAGGAAGGAGGGACGGGGGGGAACAGGATCGTACAGAGGAAATGACTGAGGGGGGTGAGAGGGGAGTGAGGTAGAGGAGGGAGAGAGGGATGAGAGGTGGGACGGAGGGGAGAGAGGATGAGGAGGGGAGAGGAAGGAGGAAGGGGAGGATGAGGATGAGATAGGATGAGGATAGGAGGATGGAGGGAGCGTGGGGGGGGTGAGGTAGGGAAAGAGGGAGTAAAAGGAAAGGGAGGCAAAAGGAGAGAGTAAGGTGCAGCAGCAATGCTCACTACCCTCCTCTTCCTCCAGTATTCCCTTCCCGCAGACGGCGGCAGAGAAGGTGATAGTGCTAACACCTATAGCAGCAGTGGTAAGGACGAGAATACTGTGATCTGGGAACGGAGAAGGGAAGACGTTTACGTCCGCTCACTATTTTTGGGGCAAACAGGTTGAGGCGGAAATTGTGGGTGGCTTGAGGGTCTGTGATAGCTTGATAGAGAATGGTATGAGAGACAGCTGAGGAAAATGTTCAGTTACGTACCTAGCTGTCGTGTATCTCAATCCGAGTATCTCCCTTCGAATGTCTTTGTGCGAGGAAAGATAGAGAGGGTGGAGGGGGTTCCTTCTAAAGCACGATTCTCAAAGGAAAGAAAACATATATATAAATACTATAATATGTATAATATGCCGATATCCTCTCCTCCCTGAAAAAAAGGGAAAAAATAGGAAAAAAAATAAAAACAAAAAGGGTACGAAAAGGAAAGCAAGAGAAAAGACAGGACAAGGTGAATGAAATGGGAACCGAAGGGAATGGGAAGGCAAGAGGAGGTAATGAACGAGAATTGGGTATAAAAAAATTTGAAAAATTTAAAAAAGTACACCTTCGGAAATCCCTAAAGGAGTGGGTGGGCTAGAGTAGAGAAATCACAATAGTAGAGACCCCTCTCTTTTTCTTTTCTTTCCCTTTCTTTTTATTTTATCTCTCTCTCCTTTTCTCTCCCCTCGCAATAAGCAAGACGGAAGCTTGTACAGTACGAGTACAGTACAGTTCGGAAACCTGATGTTGTGTATAGCGGCTGCAAGGCGATTCGATGCAAGGCCAAATTGGGGCTCAGGCTTGCCCCATCGTCCTCGTGCTGCTAAATGTTTTGCTGCTTTTAGATAACCCTTTTGACTCCCAAGGAGAGGCAAAACTGATTCCCACTACTTCCACGGGCCCGCGTTATGCCGCTAGGTGAAAGTGAGGTATAAAATCAAAGGTGCACTGGTGAGTGAGAGTGGAATGTTATCCTGGCTCTTTGATTGTGGTTGAGATGGGGATAGAGCGGAATAATGACTAGATTCCTCTGGGGATAGGGGAATTCAAATACTAGTAAATTGACCTATGAATCTGGCACGGAGAGCGGAGAAGAGAAAGCAATCAAGAAGAAAGCCGTGTTGATTTTTAGAAGCCAATATATAAGTTTCATTGAACCACCCTCTTCCGCTACTCTCAACTTGATGGACCAGTTCGATCTTTACTGAGCCTGCCCTACCGGTGTTGGTAAAGGCTGGATCCGTTTGGACATTAAAATCCACAGGGAACTTCCAGGGTATAGCAAGCCCGAGAAGCAGGTATGTACTATAGAGTGGCTTGTCGGTGCCTTTATTCCAGGGTCTACCCACTGCACGCACAGTACTCGAGTACATACATCGTACAAGTATGTATGTGGTGCTTGATCCCCCCCCCATCCATCCATCCCTCCGCTCTTCCCCTTCCCACCACTCACTTCATTTCCCCCCCCTCCACGCATCTCCAGGGCCACCAGAAAAATGAAATAATAATCATGGGGGAACGTCAGTCTCGCACGAGCTCTATCTAAAAGAAACGGTGTGGGGACGGGAAATGGTCTGTCGAAACCCGGGACGGACGACGACTCTAGCACCAGATTTGCTTACGCCTTGACACTTCATCCCGCTGGTGCTAAATTATTGGCGGCTTCGCTTCAGCGGGGATCCTTGGTCCAATTGTCTCTCTTCCTACTACTCTACGTCCGGTAGTCCTCTTAACAAGCATTGGTATTGGATGGACAGTACTCGCGCAGGGCCACACACAAAAGCGATCTCGCTCTCCCCACCCTGCCGTCCCTCTCTTCCGGCCTTTGTCATGCTGCTTCTTTCCATGTCTTGATTCTTTGATCGTCATGTCTCACGATCCCTCGTGGCAGTCGAGCAGGAATAATCGACATGAGACAAGTGCAAGCACTCGCACAAATCGAGCCCAGGATTGTAATATCGTAGATACGATAGTAGAAATTGTCTTTAACCACATACAATACTAATACTGTGCCGGCCTTTCTACCTAGAAATTCTACCGCCAGTCTCTAACCTATTTCCTCCCTTCCTCCCACACCCCTTTTCCTAGAGTATTTCTCTATCATTCCTAGACGGCGTCAATCAGTGACTGGGGCCGGCTCACTCACTCATGCTCATTACTACACACCTACATGGAGGAGTACAATACATACATGCATCGCACATACACAAGGCCTACATCACGGCCATCGTCTACTCATTCATTTATTTCCGTTTATTTACCGGTACTCGCCCATGTACGGATGTTTCACGGGGCGAGCAAAAACAAAATTTCCAAACATTGGTCAGCCTTCTCCCCCCCCCACCAGAGAAAAAATGATAATAATAGTAGAAAGTAACCCTCCCGGCACCTCTTCCAATTGCCCTACCCTAAGCTCCTTTTCTCGGCAATAGGAGAGGCATACTCATCCTCGAGTGCTTTTTTCTCAATTTATTATTGTTTTCCTCCTATCAACCTCGTTTCGTTCGCTCCTTGTTAAAAGCCACCCTAATGCATGGGGCGCTGCTGCGTAAAGGGGTGGCGAGTTCTAGGTAAACGGGGGACCCTACGATGGGAATGTTGACGGAGGGGTGTCTCGTAGGGTCTCTCCTTCTTTTATCTTGCTATCATAACCCCGGCGCAAAACTATAGCAAATATACCCTCCATGGTGATAGTCTATATAGCACAGGTAGACATCAGCGGTATCGATGAGAAACAATAATCATCAGAGCATTCAACCACCCGGTACACATTCCGCATAGACGCTTCTCACTTACTTACCGGTACTTACTCGCCTAGCCCTGTCGAGGTGGGAAAAAATAAAGCGAGACAATAAACATATGGATATGGATAAAGCAGAATACTTGTAAAACAAAACGAAAATGAGCTAATCCATGCCTGCAAGGACAAGCCTCTGGTGTGTGGTTTATTCGTTTCTTTTCTCTCCTTTTTTTTCCTTTTTCCCCCAGTCAACTTTTTTTTTGTTTCCCCCCCAACTCTTTTAGTCACTCCTCCATAATATTTTCTTGCCTTTTCTCCCTACGATTGAGGGAAACATATGTGCGCCACCACTGTGCACCCGTACCGTCCATCAGTCCATCTTCCATATATAATAACTGTGAATATATGGCACATAAGCACTCCAACCCGAGATAATTAGGGTTTCGGGGGTATTGTTTCCTGTGTGGGCTCCCCGCACCCTGAACTTGTGTTTATTTACCTACTAATGATACAGGCCTCTCTATCCATGACCTTTTATTTGCCCCCGGAGCAAAGGGATAGGATGCCGCTCCTATGGGAAGGGCAGAAGAAGAAACAAAACAAACGTAAAGGGCATTTACTGTACGAGTACGGTGCTTTCCTGTCATTTCACCTTTATTCCCTAGAAAACCGGAGGAATAAGAATACTATACGGTATCGTATTCAATCACTGGGTAAGCTAATGGGGGAAGCAAGCCCTACACCTGCCCCACTACTGCCGGCTGTCATCCTTCTCCCCCCTGGGCTCACTTCTACTCACTTACCTACTCACTTCCCTCACCTTCTGCTCCAATCCGGAACAAGCGTGTACAGGGAAACAAGCACGGCCTCTGTTCTTTCCTTTCCACTATTGAGAGCACGTTACGAATTCCCGGTATTTATCGGCTGGCAGCGGGACTTTTTCCTTCCTCGAAGCTCCTCTCCCAGAAAGTACGGAATTTATTGCACCTTTTGCTGCTCGACATCGGCACATGATAATCACTGCGTTGTTGGTCTATAGAGTAATATTTGGTGGAGGAATCAAGGAATTGGGAAACGAGAGAGGGGGGGGGAGACGGGGGCGAAAGACGGAATAAAACAAAAAAAAAAACGGGGTTTACTGTAGTCCCCTGACTGAAGAGAATGATCCGCACTTGGGGGTGCATGTACCACACAAGTGCAAGTACGTACTTGCACAGTACTATTGCCGAGATAGTGCCCTCTGGTGACAGCACGAGGACTAGTCTCCCTCCGACTCTTTTCTCTTTTCTGCCTTTTTCTCTTTTCGCTATCTAATCTAGGTTTTTTTGTTTTACTATATAATTCTTGCCGTTAGTTGGCACGTTCCTTTTCACGGGGTTCTCTCACTTGATATTGAACGGGTTATGTGCGGGAATATCGACGTGATAGATGCAGGATGGGGGGATTGATGATAATGGTGGTGGTTGGTGTTCCTCTTGATATATATATATATTTCTTTTTTTTTTCCATTTACCCACCCCCCTCCTCTCCTTCCTCAGAATTTTGGGATGATCAGAATATGGGATTTCTTGATCGTGGCAGCGAAAAAAGGGGGGTGAGGGAGGGAAAAAAAAGAAAGCAAATAATGTCAACTGTTCCATACAAACACGATCCTGAAAGAAAAAAGCTCCCATATTTTGATCATCTTGATCTGTCAAACATCTACTCGGGCACTACACTGTACCCGTGGAAGCTCCCGGCTAATCCTGAATTATTCCGGCCATGGACGGGATGGCGGCCCTCACCGCCTAATACGACTGTGAGTGCACCGGTGCACAGAGAGAGAGAGAGGAGACAAAAAAAAAAGTGAAACAAGAATAGACAAGAGGATGGTAAGGTATCGTAAGTAGCGAAAAATTCCCCAACATTTCGTAATTCATAAGAGTGTCCGGATGCCTTAGTGCCAAGATCGCCAAATTTACGCCCAAATTGAACAGTCCAATAGCCAGGTCTTGGTGTCAAGGCATGGGATAGACTAGGACCAGACTACCAAGTAGAAACAATAGTCTAATAAGTAAAAGAGTGGAAAAGGAAGGAGAAACCCGTTTCAAAGCCTCCCCTCCCTTCACCTCCACCACTCCAGAGCCCGGTTACCGAGTCCACCCCAATTCCTCCTCCCTCCCTTGTCGAAGCGAACGAAGCCTTACAAGTTACAAACATCTGGGAAAAGAAAAAAAAAGAAAAGGAAAAGATGATCCTCATAATAACTGTAACTTACACCCACCCACACGCACAACATAACAAAAAAGCTTCCCGATTGAAATGTTTTTTTTTTTGCAAGACACTTCCCTTGAGTGAAAGTAAGGTAAGGTAAAGTTACACAAGAACCGATCTCAGCCTAATGATGATGCCGCAGGACTGACGCCATCTTCGTACATTACATTACATTTACATAGTTCGAGGAACAGGACAGGACAGGACAGGACATAAATTACATACATAGCGTGCATTTTGTATGGTATTTTACAGTACTAGTACAGTGCTCGTATAATAATTGAACGAACGGTTTTTTTTTTGTTCAGCCTTCTTGGATTTAGATCTTGGTGTAATGCAATAAACGGTCGTGTTCACAAAAACGTCGTTCAATTTATTATTGCTATTGACTTATGCTTGTAGGAGTATCATACTAGAATATAGAGTAATGGGTGATTGGCTAGCTTATCGGATATACGATTATGCGGGTCTCGCGAGGTTCGGGTAAAATCCCAGACTGTGAGGATAACTGGGCGGTAGGACGGGAGAGGGGCATTGGGGGGGAGGGGGGAGGAGGAAAAAAGAAAAAGGAAAGAAACAAAGAGGAAAAAGAAAAGAAGAGAGAGAGAGAGAGAGAGAGAGAGGAAAAGTTGATGATTTATTGGATGGGAGGTGGATTGGTTTTGGAGGATGGACGTGGAGTTGGGGGGAAGAGAAGGAGTGATTGATTGTTAGTATAATATTAAGGGGAAAGGGTGATCATAACTCGATGGTCTTCCGGGGGGTTTTTTTGTCTTTATTAGTATATATTATTATATATATATTATATATACTTCTTTTCTCATCGTGTATTCGGAATACGGTTGCTATAAAAGTACCCGAAGATGTGTCAGAATTATTTGAAATATTGAAGATTTGATGTCTTTAATACAAAGAGGATAATGTAACCGATGATAAGTGAAAATGATGATCATTATGAAAATAGTGACGGCAACTGTGACGGTAGGATGAGGGAAGGTGTTCATTCACCGTTGAGGGTAGCTTTGATGCCTCTTTTCAAGCACAGTTCAATAAATTCTAAAGTGTTAGTCCATTCTCATACATGGGCTTCACCAGATACTGGCACCGTTCACCGCAATCTTTCAAGGAACATGAACACTATACTCTCTATCGGTTCATGATGGCTCTTATAAAATGGGGGGGCTAATTTTGGTGCGGTGATGACCTCTGTGTGAACTAAGAGCTAATAAAAGAGAACAAGTTTGGCCTGGTATGAGAATAAATGATGTAAGGAGTAGAAATTACTACTAGCCATGTTTGGTCATGG
>Ga0307513_10000813_pt1 | contig 45482 bp, 33 predicted proteins | sample 15_EM_MG_FD_202174 | JGI IMG/M metagenome (GOLD analysis project Ga0307513, IMG submission 202174) | Populus trichocarpa ectomycorrhiza microbial communities from riparian zone in the Pacific Northwest, United States - 15_EM | ecosystem: Host-associated > Plants > Roots > Unclassified | place...
TTTGCTATTATCAAAGTGTGACAGTCGTTTGTTCCATCTTCTAGCTAACACTAGCCCCAAACCTTTAGTACCCCTAGTCTCATTCGTGAATCTTCCCGAAACATCTCCGATGCACCTAACCGTTTGCTCATACACGCCGTTGCTTCAACTTCCATACTTCCCAACACTCGCCAAACAAAAACTCTCCTTATCCTAACTTCCGGTGTTGTAACATTGTCGCAGATATGGAACCTTCGTGAATATTTTAACAGTTTTCCCCCTTGATTTGTTCATCATCAGTTCATTGCATTTCGTTTCTGTCTTTGTTCGTCTTATCTTATTCTTCACTTCCGTTTGATCACTTTTCAATTGTCCATTCCTTTAACAAGTTCTTTGTCCGAATCGCACTCTTTTGATATCTGCTATATACAGGGTTCGCAATCGTCGGCCGAGGACTGGCTCGGACTAGCTAGACCAGGTCAAAGTATAGTCTAGTCTAATGGCGGATATTAGACTGACCGGACAGTCATGGTTGTTGGAACTGACTGGACCGGGCTCAGTCAGACTGGACGGACTGAGCAAAAACCGAGTGATAGGAGATGCTTCGGCTGGTGGCTTATCCGTCAATGGGAACAGCCAAATTGCGAAAAACTTCTGTGAAATGAAGCCAAGCCTTTGATCGCTAACACGGCTCCAAAGAAAAGGAACAATCATCACAATTCACATAGCTGATAGAATACGCGTCTATAGCGTGTTTATACTTCTTCCCAGCTCTTTCGTCCTGTTGCTGTTTGCGCGTCGTATGGCCCTCGGTACCTCTCCCATCAGCAGCCCAGATCCGAAGCCATTGTCCCAAGGCAGGAGAGTGCGAGCCGCAGGTGATATTGTGAGGGGACCTGATATCCTGCGCATGCTGGGCCCAATCTAAGATTTCACATAGTGGTAACGGTATGGAAATAGGTGTGGTTCTTTTCTAATTGTAAAATATAGTGGATGTTTTTCTTTGCAAGGATGTATTTATTTTATATGAGTACTATTATATCTTGTGCGATCATTTTATCAAGATGGGTCAGGGACCAGTTCTGGACCAGACCGAACTACCTGAGCTAGGCCAGTCCAGTCGCTAACATCGAGGAGGACCGACCAAACAGTCCTGTCCTCAAGACCAGACTGGTCGGACTATTGAGAACCCTGGCTATATACAATCAACTTGCGTCAATCCGTATCTGAACTCCGAATCCGCTGCGCCTAAACCTTGTTGAAAACTCTATAGGATCACGAAGAACCTAAAAATAGGAGCAAATCATTGAGAACCCCAACTTAAGCCAGTTAGGATTAGAGTTACATTCCTCGTGATGCATAAACAGGGTAATATACCACAGTGAGAGGCACATTTTAGTTGCGTGATGTGAAGGACTGTGGAGGTGCACGAACTCCTGAGGCCGGTTGTCAGAGCCGACTGCATCGTACAGGGGCGTCGAGGCTCATAGTATACCGGGGCTTTCGGCTGCCAGTCGTAGGAGGTGGGCCCACGTACCAGGGTAGGAGGGAGTGGGGATCGAATAGAGTCGAGTAAAGTATCATAAGGGCATAGGTCGAAGAACTATGTGCTAGGAGGTTGTGGTTGCCTCTCGAAGCAAGATGCTGTGCATAGTGTTTTTATTATGTCTTGATTTGTTTTATTTTAACTGAAGATTGAGCTTGCCGTGTTTTCCCCTTCTGTAGCTGAGAAGGGGAACCCCATGTCATAGCAGATTTTCCTCCTAGGCAACAAAAACTCGAAAGACAGCTATGCAGCCAACCTTGCTCGCAAGGCCTTACATGTGATTGCATGTCATGTGGCTTTGGAAGTACCGGTAGTCTTGAGTGTAGAGTATGCTTCTCGAGTACACGTACCGAGTGGTGTTTCTGCTGCGCGTGTTTTAAACATTCATTACCCCTCCACATGCATAACGAGTTCCTATGGTCTACTCGAGTAGCGTTGTGTTCTTGATTCAACAACCTTCGCGTAAACGAGGCTGCAATTGCATACCGCCAATAAATCCAGCGCTTTTTGTATTTTTGCTCAGACCTTAGCGCTATGCAGCAACGGCTGTGTTCGCAATGTCGTTCGATTACGAGGTCGGACATGGAGTTATGGAACACTTACTCGGGTATCTAAGGTCAACTAGTTAAAGGCAAGTATATCCCGTCCCGGCTGATAGGTTACCACCCTTGGACCAGTGCGGTGGGTTGGTACTTGAGTTCCCTGCCTTAGTGGTGGGAGTAAAGTGATAAGATTTTTCTTCTTCCTGGGGTGGTGTGGGTGGGGTTGCGGTCGGCAATCCTACTCGAGTACCGTATTGCGATGTCAAAGCGTTTTTAAAGAGGACCGCTATTGCATACCGCACTTTTTCTCGAATCTGGGTTGTATGCAATATTAGTTCTTTTACAAATAGCTCAACATCGTGGGTACCAGTAAGTGTTCTTGGAATTAGGATAGTCGTGGTATAATATCATACATAACATTGATGAGGAAGGAGGGGTGGGGAGGGGAGCGCAGTCGAATAGTGGTGAGGTTTTCTACGTGTGCCATGGCTCTGAGGGCTGGTAATACAGGAAAAAAAGGGGGATGGTTTGCGGGTGTTGTTTTTCCTGGTAATGAAGAATCCAGCAATACCACCCCACTACTCGAATCCGTATGCAGCCCGGGCTAGGACATCGAAAACTAAAGCCCGCTTGCAATGGGCGTACTGAACCCTAAGGCTTCCCGAATCCAGAGCACTGGCAAAAGGGAGGCCGGGATTCTCAAAATTATCAAAAAGGGCACGGGGGGAACAATATTTCGGCTCATCCTAAGGGGCCAAAACCTTGTGAATGGAGATTTCGCCTAGCGGGAGTTCCGGCTAGTCTCTTATCAGCTGGATTTCTCCTTCAGCGGTCTGGACATAGGAGGGTGGGGAAAGGCAAACTACTCTGTTGGCTTCAAACCTATAGGTGTTCTCATGGGCCTGTCGGACAGTCTCCTTAGCCACTTAAAGGAAATACTAGCCCTGCCATGATTCGGTACATAATTTATTACTTACCGTTGATACCTAAGTGCCGAATTAGTACCGTAAAAACTCGAATAATTGAACAGTGTGCTATGAAGTCTAGAATTTCCTTCTCTGGAACCGGGGCAAAAAACACAGGAGGAACGCAGCCCCTTTCCCCTTCTGGGGCGGAATTTTTTTTCTTCTTGACCTTACCGAGAGAGGAAAGTCCAACGACATATGTAGCAGCACACGGTTCAACTATTCAAGTTTCTCCGGTAGTGGGGTTAGAGGAATTATAATCACTCTTTAATCTGGGGGCAGGACTGAGCAAAAAGACTTAATCATATTGTACAGATAGTGGGGTTGTTTGATAGGAAGTATGCTAAGTTCAGCTTTGGAAACGCAAATGCAAATGCTATCACTTCTTGGTGCCAATTGGCCTCTCATTTTGCGGTCGTCGGAATGGCGGGGGTGTTCTCCAAGGCAATCGAGATATCAGTGCTTGTAAACAAGGTGACGGTTGGGGCTGCTTCCTGAGGCTTAAAACTTGTATGTAGCGCTGATGTACAAGTAAATATACCCATAGTATCCAAGGGGCTCCAAGAAGGGCTACCACGGTATCTGGACCTCGAAAATCCGGCAGTTTTTCTTGGTTCTCGGTGGTATGCAATAGCAGTTGTTTTAAGAAGCTCTTCGATACAGGGAATAGGCGTAATGCGCTCGGAATATCTTATTGGTTAACACAGCTGAAATTGCATATAGGCAAAAGATCGGCCAGAGCTTTAGGCTCTTAGTGGTATGCAACAGCGGCCGTGTTCGCAAAGGGCAGAAAATTACATTCGACTACCTATAGTATCACACAGGCACGTGACACATTGTCGCCCTACAATTCGCCATGCCCCCCCCTGGTGGGTTTACCCACTCCCTAGCTGCCTTCTTTCTATAGTATCACACAGGCACGTGACACATTGTCGCCCTACAATTCGCCATGCCCCCCCCTGGTGGGTTTACCCACTCCCTAGCTGCCTTCTTTCTAGTGGTGTTCCTTTGGCAAAGAAATAATTGGCCAGCGCTATGGAGGGAGCGAGTCAAAAAACCATCTTCCCCCGAGCACTAACTTAGAAATGCCATAAACCTGTTTGGCAGCCTAAATATCGCGGAACCACATCCACAGCGAAACGAGGAATTCACGAAACACGTCATGGAAGAAATAAAGAATATGCAATTGTTTGGTTCAGGTAATGTCGGCTGTGGGAACATAACGAATAGCTACAACAAGGCTATCACAGTGACCAGCAAAACCATCACCATGAGCAAAGCAGCCGAGGAAGACAACCAGATTAAGCAGTGGCTCTCGCCACTAGATCCTCGGCACAGACATCAATGGGTGCAAAGCAAACGGGTAAACGGTGTGGGGGGTTCCCTTCTGGAAAGGAGCGAGTTTCAAGAGTGGAGCGGCAACCAAGGAGTGCCGAGGCCGGCTGTTTTGTTCTGCTACGGCGATCCGGGAGTTGGGAAGACACATATCAGGTGGGTGGGGAATCACTTGATGGTGGGTGCATATCACTGACTGCCAGCAATATTAGCTCCATAGTTATTGACTGGTTGTGTGATCAAGTTTGTAATAGAGATATCGTTGTCGCAGGCCTGTACTGCGATTACCTTGCCCAGGAGGAGCAGTCCACGACGAACATGTTGGGGGCGATCCTCAAGCAGCTCTTAGAGAGAGATGGAATCCCGGGGCCGGTTCGACACGCTTTTCAAGAAGGAAAAAGGGGAATTGGAGGACGGGCTGTGCGGCTTCCAGACTTGGTGGAAATACTGAAGACGACGATCGCACCGCTAGGGGAAGTGTTCATCTGTATCGATGCTTTAGATGAATGCCTTCCGAACAATCGACGAGAACTTCTCGAGTCACTGCAAGACATTGTGAGGGCTTCACCGACTACGCGGGTATTTCTTAGTGGGAGACATCACATTCAGGCCGAGATTAAACGATGCTTTACTGAGGTGATCATGATACCCGTCACCCCCACGATTGGGGATATTGAGAGATATTTGCAGACGAGATTAGACAGAGACACAATACCAAGCGCAATGGACAGCGATTTGAGGGCTAAGATTATGAGAGTAATTCCAGGAAAAATCTCCCAAATGTGAGTTGAAACAAGTGCTTTAGCCAATCCAGGCCTCATTGGTCGTTTCGCTAACGGAATATAGATTTCTTCTTGTTTCCCTTAACATGGACGCAGTCCTGGAGGAGGTTACGATCAGCCAGCGAAAGAAGAAGCTCGACCAGATGATTCAAGGGAATGGCCTTCGAGATGCGTACTCGGCGACCCTGGCGCGAATACAAGCCCAGAAGGGAAGCAAGTCGAGGCTCGGCATGGAGGTGTTAATGTGGCTATCACATTCGGAGCGGCCCTTAAACGCCCACGAGTTATGCCATGCCCTAGGGGTAGAAGTTGGGTCTGCAGATCTGGATTCTCAGAACGTTCCTGCGATAGAAACAGTACTAGAGTGCTCTTTGGGGCTCGTAACAACTGAAGCGTCCTTGTCCACCATACGCCTTGTCCACTACACCCTTCAACAGTATCTATCTAATAATACCAGCCTGTTTCAAAGCCCTCACTCCATGATTGCCGAGGTTTGTTTAACATACCTCAATTTTCAGTGCATCAGAGACCTTTCACGTATCCTTGGTTGGTCCCGACCAGCTGCGCCGTTACTTGAATACGCGTCTTGTTATTGGGGAATACATTCCCGAAAGGAAATGACAGACAGTGTTAACGCGCTTGCGCTGAGACTTCTTGACGGGTTTGATAAACATGTATCCTCTGCGATACTCCTATCGAGCAGCCGTGAAAACTGGGACAGGGAACTTCATCAGGGTAACCCCGAAGGGTTTACTGGGCTTCATGGGGCCGCATATCTTGGGATTGTGGAGACGGCAGTTGAGTTATTAGAGATGAAGGAATGGGATCTTGATGCAACTGATGCTGGGGGTAATACAGCAATTTCGTGGGCTGTTAGGAAAGGGCATGGGGATTTGGTCAAGATACTTTTAGAAAGGGAAGGTATTACTCCCGACACTCCCGATCAAAGCGGTCGAACACCTCTCTCGTGGGCAGCTGGGAATGGGCATGGGGATGTGGTGAAGATGCTTTTGGGGAGGGAAGATGTCGCACCTAATACTGGCAATGAAAGCGGTCGAACGCCTCTCTGGTGGGCGGTGGTAAATGGGCATGAGGAGCTTGTGAAGATGCTACTGGAACGAGAGGACGTCGCTCCCGAAACTACGGATAAGGACGATCGAACGCCCCTCGTTTGGGCAATTATAAACAAGCATGAAGGCATCGTGCAGATGCTTTTGGATCGGGAGGATGTCTCGCCGGACACTGCGGATAAAGACGGTCGAACACCATTTTTGTGGGCAGCTGGGAAAGGGTATGATCGCATTATGAGAGTGCTTTTGGAACGGGAGGATGCTACTCCTAACACTGCGGATAAAGACGGCCGAACACCTCTCTCTTGGGCAGCTGAAAATGGGTATGAGGATGTTGTGAAAACCCTTTTGGAACAGGAGGGCGTTACCCCCGACACCGCTGATAAAGGCGGTCGAACACCCCTCTCGTGGGCAGCTGAAAATGGATACGAGGATGTCGTGAAAGCACTATTGAAACGGGAGGACGTTACCCCCGATACTGCTGATAGTGACGGTCGAACACCCCTCTCGTGGGCAGCTGAAAATGGGTATGAGGAGGTCATGGAAATGCTTTTGGGACGAGAGGGTGTCTCTCTCAACACTGCCGATAAGGACGGTCGAACACCTCTCTCGTGGGCAGCGGGCTGTGGGAGTGAGGAAGCCGTGAAGATGCTTTTGCACCAGGAGGGCATCGCCCCGGACCCTTCAGGCAAAGATGGTCGGACCCCTCTCTCGTGGGCAGCAGAAAATGGGTATGAGGACGTCGTGGGAATGCTTTTGGAACAGGGAGATGTCACTCCTGATACCGCTGATAGAGACGGTCGAACACCCCTCTCCTGGGCAGCCAGCGTCGGGAGTGAGGATGTCGTGAGGGTGCTTTTGGAACGGAAGGATGTGGCTACAGGAACTACGGATAACGACGGTCGAACACCTCTCCTATGGGCAGCTGGAAATGGGCGCGAGGGCATTGTGAAGATACTTTTGGAGCGGGAGGATGCCACACCGGACACTGCTGATAAGGATGGTCGAACACCTCTCTCGTGGGCAGCTGAGGTTGGAAATGGGGGTGTCGTACAGAACCTTTTAGAACGGGGAGATGTCACTCCCGACACAGCGGATAAAGTGGGCCGAACACCACTCGCCTGGGCAGTTGCAAGTCGGCATGAGGGCATTGTCAACATGCTTTTGGAGCGGCAGGATGTTTCTCCCGAGACTGCAGATAGTGAAGGCCGAACACCCCTTTTCTGGGCAACTGCGAAAGGGCATGAGAGCATTGTGAGAGCTCTTTTAGAACAGGGGGGTGTCCCTCCCGACACTACTGATAAGCACGGCCGAACGCCCCTCTCCTGGGCAGCCGAGTTTGGGCATGCGGGCATCGTGAAGATACTATTGGAACAGGGGGGTGTTATTCCTAACTCAATGGATAAAGACGGTCGAACGCCGCTCTCCTGGGCTGTTGTAAACGGGCATGGGGACGCCGTGAAGGAGCTTCTGGAACGGGAAGATGTCATGCCCGACACTGCGGACAAAGATGGTCGAACACCACTCTTGTGGGCAGCTGGGAATGGACATGAGAAAATTGTCAAGATGCTTTTGGGACGGGGAGATGTCATTCCCAACACTGCAGATGAAGACGGTCAAACACCTCTCTTGTGGGGAGCTGGGAACGGGCGTGCAGGTGTTGTGAAGAAGCTTTTAGAACGAGGCGATGTCACCCCCAACACTGCGGCTAGAGAGGGTCAAACACCACTCTTGTGGGCAGCCGGGAACGGGCATAGGGATATTGTAAAGATGCTTTTGGAGCGGGAAGATATCACTCCTAACGTTGTAGATAAACACGGCCGAACACCTCTCTTGTGGGCAGCCGGGAACGGGCATGCGGAGATTGTTAAGATGCTATTGGAAAGGGGGGATGTCATTCCGAGAATTGCTGATAATGATGGCCGAACACCTTTCTTCTGGGCCGCTAGAAATCGACATAGGGACATAGTCAAAATGCTTTTGGAAAAGGAGGATGTTGCTCCCGGCACTGTAGATGCCAGCTGTCCAACACCTCTCTCATCAGCTGCGGGACGCGGACCCATTAGTATAGAAGAAACGCTCTCGCAACAGTGCAGCGGTAGCCAGAACATCGCTATGACCGATCCCACCGGCCAAACAGCACCTACACCGACTCCCGAGAATCATAAAGGAGTTGTAAAGCGGGGATTGGAAGATCATGGCTCGGCTCCTCCATCGATGGGCCGCGATAACCCGGCAGACCCCTTGCCGGCCGATCCCTCCCAGCCATCTCAGCACCCTTCCAAAAGAGTCCGGAGATCTTGATATTCACGGAAAAAGCTCCTCCCAAAGACCCCCCCCCCACGCATCACTACACTGTTGTGCTCCTAAAGCGCACGCTCGACCTGACATTTCTTGCCCCCCTTTTGTTTGCCTTTCCTGTATTTGCTCGCTAGCATCCCAGTTATCCACCTATAGTCATTTTTGAATTATATCACGGCCTCCTTTTACTTTCCTGAACTGCAAAGCATAGTGTTTATACAACCCCCACTCCTGGTTAGCGCTTGATGATTTTCTTTCTCTACTTATTTTTCTCATGCGTTTCTTCCTAGAGCATACCCCGCTCCCATTTCGTTATCTCCAATACTCTAAGAGAATGGAGTTCGTACGAGGAAAGTAGTTGCCCTTTACTCTTACCAGGACCTCGGCCCGCCGAGCACCAACCCGGTTTGATTATTACTTTTGTTTCCTTACTCATTGTATATTAGCTTCTTAGTCAATATTCTTAATATTTTGGGAGAGAAAGAAAGAAAACCCCTATTCGCTAGTCTGGTGGCTTTTCGTGTCCTCTTTTTCTCTCTTACCTTCTCCTTCTAATACCGGCCCGTTCCTATTAGAATTGACTTTGGTGGACATTGGGGAGTTTGAAATTGCGGCTACTATAGTTAGGATAGCCTGGGATAATATTTCTCACCTAGCCAAGGGTATCCCTAGTGTGATTGATTACCCCAAGGCCAACCAACATGAAGTACCACATGCCCCAAGCCAGGCCAGAATGTGTTTAATATACCGGCGGTACATGACATAAGGCGCATGAATTCAACTAAACGCCCCATAAAGCGCAGTACCAGCATAACTTATAGCGTAGGCTCTTCTAGGCCTCCGTAAGGTTGGAAACAATTTCATTTTGCAGCTGGTCTAAGGTCTCTGTGATAGCTGGAATCCCATAGTTGTTAGGGTATGATAGTTAGTTTGGGGTACGACCGGTTTAGGGTCGTGACTGCCACTTGTGGGTTTTTCCCATTGTGTGGGTTTTTCCCGTTTAGTGCGTTTGTGCGCTCTCTTTCTGTACCTAGTCTAAGCTACCAGTAGAGTAGAGAACTTCCTGTATTGTATCATCGATCATCACACATACTACAACCACCACTTACGTGCTTTCCTCCTAAGCTCCGCGCCGTTACCTACGCTACCCCAGTCATCGCTGGGTTGTGAGAGAGCTGCAAGCAGTGTGTCGCTATCACTTGGCCCGATAAACCTCAGCCCTTGGCAGTACTGAGATCTGATGGGAAGCTTCTCCTGGTATTTTCAATTAAGTTAGAGTTATATATTGATTCCCGTTTTGCGCTATTTCTTTATTCCTCCATTGATTCTTATCTACCACCTAGCTTTCACGGAAAGCTTGGTTGTTCCTAGGTGTAAAGTTAGCTGTTAGGACGGAAGAGAAAAAATATAGGATTTGTTAATTTAGTAGATTCCCAGAAGCCTCCTCCTATGTGATAGTGCAGAATAAAAGAGTAGTCGAATGATAGGAGATAAAACGATGTTGTATCGTAATTGTAAGTGAGACAGAAAAAAAGGTGGCAGAATTTTATAAAAAGATGAAATTTTACATCTTGGGCGATGCTCCCACCTCAAAACAGGGCTCACAGCATCAGTTTCCATTCCCGCTCTGAACCGAACCCACGCCCGTACACCCAATCCGAATCACCAAAACTCTTATCTGTGCCCCCTCCACATGTATCATACAGTCATGATGTAATCAGCTATAGTGTGGCAGGGATAAAATGGTCAATAAGGAGGAACTAATGACTGCGAGAAAATAGAAGAGAAAGATTAAGGAGGGAATAATTATAATGGAGCCAATCGCCATTGAGAGTCGCGGAGGACGCAAATATTTGTCACCAGGAAGCCGAAATTACGAGCTATTTCGCTCCTAATTCTATAGTATCATACCTATTTGTCCGAGGATGCAGGACAAAAAATATTTTGAGAAGTTAGAGATAGACACGGAGCGTAACGCTATGCCCGACGTTTTACCGGCGGGTATCCTAGGAGTAATTCTTGAAAGACTCTGTGAAATGTGCGTATAAACATCTCTGAATCCCACTACATCCACGATTGACCAGTGATAGCCTGTATATTCCTTCCTATTTCGCTAAAAATAGACGCTTTCCTGGAAGAGGCTACAGCCTTTGAGAAAAGACACCTAAGCTCTCCCTTCCCATCCCAGTAGATATCGATGAGGTCTCAGAGGGTCTCCACCTGATCCGTCTCGCTTATCTAAAATCCCCTTTCGGCCTATCCCGTACGTTTTCCTTTTACCGGTAAAACCCCCTCTTGATATCTGACCCCTCCTCCAGAAGGGGGACCGGCCAATTCTTAGGGATGTACTCACCCGAAGCATCTATACTGATAAAGGAGAAACTCTGGTAATGTGGCAACAGGCTGTTCCAATATCTGCCCCAACCGGAAGTCGCACACCTCGACCTCCGGCCTGCTTTTTCGCCTTAAAACAAGACCGCCTTATATGCTCCACCTTCAGTATCTCTCCACTCTCGAAACGCATATATTTCCAAAACCAATTCCCTGCGCTATCGAACCTTTCGGTACGCAGATCCTGAGGTCTTCTCCGTGGGTCCAGTGGTGAGAGGCGCTGCATAATTCCTCGACATTCGTCGGCTATGACTTTGCTCACATGGGCGATCTTGTTGTGACTTTTCGTTAGGTATTGCAGTCCACTTTAATGGGTTAATCGAGCGCGGATATGCTATGCAGTCCAGGATGGTTCGTCCAAAGTGTTGGTCGTAGATATGTCACTGCGACGCTGGAGGGGATAATGGCGATATCGGGGGATCATATTGAGTTCACTACGGTAGCAGAGTCGAAAAGTGGAGAATGCGGCTCATAACTCTAAAAAAACTATCCAATCATTTCCTGTTCCACCAGCCACGGCGCACAGACAATTGCCAAGGTCTATCGCAAGTTGCCAAAGCTTGCCCAGAGCCTCAGAATTTAGGGTTGTACAGTACGAGTACAGTACAGCCCGTTTTGCAAGCGCCGCCACACCACCTTACTCTTACACGTACTCGTACCGGTATCCTACTCGTCCAGGCAAGAAGTACCCCGATACAGACTTAGGTCTGTGGATCGTGTTTAGGAATAATGGAAATTAGGTTACAAGTACCCGAAAACATGAATTCATAAAATATATAGCAAAAACTCTGCGTGTTATCATACAAACTCACGACTCGTATTTTCGAATACTTCCCAGAGACGAGTAAAAACTTGCGAGACCCACCATCGGAAGTCAGGTCCTTAGCTCTCGCAATCCTAGGCGATATATCCTGAGAAGAAACAGTCTTTCCCAGATAGGGTATAGCTTATTAACTTGAGCCCGCTAAATCTCATTAGCTGGTATCCGTAATTTTGTTAACCCATCCAGTTGAAACTATCGTGTCCTATCATACGAGTAGTACTGCGATTTCCGGTGGTGGATTTAGAGAGTGTTTACGTTAACACCAAGTCCACGGCAACGAGGAGTTCCACCACCCTGCAAGCGGCCCCCCTTGCATCCCAAAAGGGACTGAGATAAGCGAGGCTCTTTGAGGAGCCTCTCGCCTGCATTATCCTTTGGCATCTTTGTCAAGAGATTTCCTAACCCCTGGCTCTTCATGACAAATACCAGTACTGCGGTCGAGTGCCGACACTCCAAAACAATTTAAGAATGGCGGAAACGCTAGTTAACATAAAATATTTTATTCTATGGCGAGTGGGAAGGCTCTTACTATCCTGTGGATCTCTTATTTTTTACTCACTTTTTGGTTTCCCCCCTTGTTTCTCTACCCGGCTTGGCAAAGATGGATCATTTTGGCCTTGTCGGGAATAGGAGCAAGCGAAGAGATCCAGTTAAATGAGTTATTGACGGTCTAATCGCACTTTTTGATAAGCCTCACGGTACAAAATTTGGACGAGCCATGCCCGGCAAGAATGAAGTGTAAGGTTGGGCTATGGCTAGGGTAGTGGCTTGGTCGGGTTGTCTAGGCGGTAGTATGCTTGTTTAGAGGATAGTGAACTGTTGAAAATAATTGATGCGGAGGTAATGATTCGCGGTGAAGGTTTTACGCAGCTGAGTAGAATGGCTCAAATGAAGATGCAGAGTTGTATTAAGCGGTGAAGAAATTCGTTGTTGGTTGAGTTTAGTTCTAAAAAAGAGACTGGAGGAAAATTAAGAATAGGAAGGGAGAACTCGGGCGGGAAAGGACAGGAAGGCAGGGAAATCAATTAGTAGAAAGTCTTCATCGCTTGCGCCTCCTTCCACTGGTCCATATGCGTACCACTAGACCCCCGGAGTGAAGCTATTTCTAAACTGAAGGCGGCCAAAGTATACGAGTGATGTCTCATGAGTCCTAACTCCCTCCTGTTTATTATACCTAGCCCTTTATGGCAACATAGGGTGGTACCGTATTATCCTAGGGGAGTATCATACGAAAGGATATTGGCGCTGGGTGCATTACGCAGCGAGGGAGATCTGCGAGTAGAACACAACGTGCGAGCAAAATTTAAATACAACAGACTACGGAGCCTCTCTCAGAAGCCAACGGCTCTGTAGCATAAATTTATATAACTAGCAACGCTAAACTCTACAAACTAAGCTGGAAACTCTCCGCCAATAACATGTCGGCCCCCCAACCCCAGAAGTGCATCTCTGTTGGTTGAGGTACCCCATCGCGGAGATTTTCGAAGACTACTAAAGAATGCGGTAATGAGATTTACCGGCTCCAGTGATCGCATACAGCTTCAAACAAAAGGAGGCTACTTTTACCTTCCTGTTCCACCGTTATCAAGGTGAATGCTAAGAAATGAGGGGCCAAGCTCAACCTGTGTTCAGTGTATTTTACTATTTTCAGTAGGTCTTTAATTTGCAAAGGGTTGGTTTGCTCATTTTTTATGAAGTGGGAGTTACGGGCTTTCTACTGCAGCTCGCGGGGCCCCAGTTTGGTGAAAAAGTGTTAGCATGGGTGGGGGTTTAGGCCGGGACGACTTAGTAGGTTAGGGTATAATCTTATTATGATGGCATGGAATTTAATTTATAAGATCACTAGCCACGCTGAGTTCCGCGAACTTCTAGGAATGTTCATTCAACTATAATATACCTGTTCTCCTTATATCCAAACCCATCAATGCCATGGGGTTTGCGCCGCCACATGAACAATAGCGACAGATAGTTGACGAACCCAGAGGCTGGAAAGATTTGAAATCGGAGGACCGGGAAGTGAGGAGTCGGGAGGTGGAGTCGGGAATCTCCCAAGATTGGCAGGTTGGTGTTGGGGGAAGTCAGGATGAGGATGCTATTGTTAATCACCGGCGCTCACTCCGATTGTTAATCACGAGCACTTCCTTCGCCACATCTCTGGACCTTATGCCACCGTATAGGAACCTATATCCCCTGTTGGAATATGCTAAAAGAATACCGGAAGTTCCACAGAAGAGTTTAGCACTCAGTAAAAGGTGCGAGAGGAGGGGTAAAAGCGGTGGAGAAAAGAGGGGCAGATGCGGTGAGGAGAAGTGGGGAAATGAGGGGTAACAGGGTGATGTGATAAATAGAGATAAGTAAGCAGTAATACTAGTATTTGAACATCTGTTCCAGTTTGGTGTGGTGTGAGATTTAAGATAGTTTTGATGCGGGAGGTTGATGAACTCCCGCCATTCTAATAAATCTATCCTAGTTATACCAATTTGGCTTCCTCTAGCGAACAAAAACCACCAATCACTACCACCACCATGAGTCCAGCTCGAGTCCCAATAAAACAAATCCAGTACTGTAGAAGGCCAATAGTCGGTTCTGCGTGGTGGTCGCGGGCTCTCATTCTGCCCTGCCGAGTCCGGGAATTGTTGAAATGACTGAGGTTGATTGAGAACGAAAGGTGGGGGGGCAAGCCCGACTATTTGTACAGGAGGGAACCAGTCGCCGTTTTCCTAAGTTCACTAGGCCTCACTCGCCTCATCACCTGCCACATCACTGGCTGCCGGACAACCTAGTGGTCGACAATAGGAGATATGGAAGGGCCCTCTAACAGGAATAATGCATCTTAACAGCCACTTCCTGGGGTGCACCAGCCATTTTCCCAAACAACCTTCATTCTATGTCTACCTGACCTGCCTCCCCAGCATCCGCGCAGCCTTATACCGTACAGTCTCACTAGTACTACCTCGCTTTACCAAGGAAAAAAGCTATTTAGTTTACGAGGTGATAAATACGGGGAGGGGGAACAGCTACCCTCCCAGGGTAAAAGAAACTTTTTTTTTCTATTCTTACTTTTTTTTTTTTTTTTTTTTTCCTATTTTTTTCTCTGCCAGCCCCCCTCCCATTCGCTTCTGCTACCCGCCGATCGCCAACCTTTAAGGTCTAGAGTCGGATTCTACCACCTCGTAGCAGGATTGTTAAACCCCACAGCCCTATTGATGAGGGCTAAGTTCTTCAATCTCCCAGTTCCCATAGGCCAGGATTTTTTAATTCTCCTGCCCTACATGACGGATTGTTCAATAATAACTGATTGTCAGCATGGATTGAACTCCTGGGCTCCCGCTAATTGCGCAGGAGTGTTAACCACTGCGCCAGCTAGGTACTTCATGAAATGATAACCTGGGAACTAATATTTATCCTACTGAAAGCCCGATTTTGGGATTTTAATGGATGGGTCGTGTGTCTCTTACCGAGTTGCTGGTAGGTTTCAATGGAGGTGTCTCTTAATCCTTAGGCATTTAATAAGAGATTCTCCGTGGTTTAAAACAGAATCACTGCCTTGTGCGCTTGTTACTCTCGTGCGATATTGCTTCGTATATTATGGACCTCTTTATACTGCTAGGTTCATTACTGCAAAACCCCCTCCAAAGCTCACATACCTCGTACAGAGCTCCTTGCTATAACAGAATATATAGTGGAGAACACTGTAGTGAACCCTCAAAGGAGTCCAGCCCCATGGCCCCATACAAACTCAGCCTACAGTACCGAAAAGCGTTCTATCTTCTGTGCGAATTCTGGCAGTGTCATATATTAATTCACGCCCCCCGAGCGGATCACGTCCCGTCATTACCCATCATCCTGTCCTCTAGAAGGCACTCCTGACTTTTTGTTTTCCTTTTTTTCTTAAATTCGACGGTAATATGCCTGTCATGAGTGACCCTTGTGTGCATGAATAGAGCAGCGACTTAGACCACAATCACAGTTAAGCACAGGAGGAGTACCTCAGATTAACTCATCTCATGATGTTTGGATTCTTATCCGCCGCTCGCGACTCCTGCGCAAAAAAGGTTATGGTGCACTACTCGGTCTGTGGCATCAGCGTACATCCCCGACTAAACACCTCCCAATACACACTATCTACAGTACCACTATTCGTAATGCGCTACACTTCCTAATCTGTAACTCTGGTTACCATTTCATCACCTCCTCCCTCCGCTCCTTGCAATCGCAATCGCTTGCATCGCTATAATTTTGGTTGTAAACTAGGTTGAAGTTCCTTGAAAGTTCAGGTATTTTTGGCGGGAGTACAGGTTGTTAAGCCCGACCTGGCAGTGACCACGGCCACCCGTCGGACGATCAACAATCGTCATCATCTTTAATCAACAAGTGAAAAGAAGCACAACCCAGCTCTAGAAAAAAAAAAAAAAAAATTCTGCAAGATATCCTTAGGGCGAAACAAATGTGGAGAAAGATACTGAAAAATTTGGCATTGTACCGGTGATGTCGGCAAAGTGGTAGTCTGATGGTTGAAGAATGATGGCTGCCGCACCTCATGTATTTATTTTGAGCCCGAGCATGCTGGAACAATACAAGCGAGAAGAAAACTCAGGAGTCTTGACGTTCGTCATATCATCGCGAGGTGCGATGGGATAGTCCCAGGGCGGCCGATAGATATATAAGTCACGTGGTCTAAGAAGAGAATTTTGGTGAGCCTTCTGGTTGCTATGCGTGTAGACAATGCACGCGACTAATATATCTACCGGCCGTACTCGTACAAGCTAGTCCACTCAAATCCCAATACCGGTAGTGAAAACATCCCTGGACCACAATTCCATCCTATTCGTGGTCAGCGAGTATTTGTAAACTTCGTCTTCCATGCCACAGGTGCACGCGATTATCCTGTGTAATCCAGTTGTTGCCGGGGTAGAGGGTAGGGGGGCAGTTCTGCTAGCGTGCAGCACCATAAAAAGGCTAATTGAAGAAATATGTTCTCAGATGTTATTGCCTTGCCTTGCGAGGAGCTGCCTCCAACAGGGGTCGAGGTTGCGGTATTTTCCCCTCCCGTAGCCGGGGGTGGAGCCTCAACATTGTAACATCGCTTCATTTTTCTTTCGTCTCATCTTGTCCTTTCCTCCTCATGTCTAGCCTGTCACCTTCACTCTCGCCTTATCTGGTCTAGGGGATTTGCATACATTTTGTTTCTTGCACCATTCTCTTCTATCCGAGTTCTTAAAGTGTTCGAGTGGTCGAGTACTTTCGTGTGCATTGACTAGGTTGGGTTAACTGGCTTCAGTTGAGACGATACCGTCACGAAATTTAGTTCTCTAGGAAAATGTAGAGGTGGGATTGTGGTGGCCTCAGAGTGGATGGAGCTGGCGGTAGAACAGTCTACAAGGTATGACTAGCCCAAAGTGTTTCATCCGATCGGCTGTCGCTAAGCGACGGCTCAGGGAATAACCCCACCCCCGCAATCCACTAAAGTACCGCATGGCTGGCCAATAATGACTTTAGAGAAGGCCGGCTACCTAATTCATCTGACCTCATTCATATTATTGAGTGCTATTGGAGCAGGAGAAGGCACATCAGGGCTTTCCTAGCATTTTCAAGACCAGGCAGGGTCTAGATACTGTTAGAAAATATCTAGAAGAAGCATTCAGGTGGTTCAGCCCCAGGGTCTTGAAAGGGAACTTTGGACAAAATCAACCGATCAGCTAACGCTCATAATTCCCACTGTGACGCCGCCGACCTCCTCGATACAACTACCCCAACACAACCAAGAAAAATAAAGTAAAAATAATTTAAATACATGGCAGTAATCAGTACTTAGTCTGCCATCCATCAACCTCAATAAAGTAAGAGAGAAGCTATTATGAGGTGCCTGTTGAGTGGCAATGATTTTGGTGAGGGCCAGGAAGCGATGCGTTACCATGCTCACCAGGGTAATCGGTTAATTTTAACCACGCACAAGAAATCCAAGTTTATGAATAGGATCTGAAGGGCGGCTGCTGTTGTAGGCGCGAAGGGATGATTTACGAAATATTAAACTCTTTGTTTTATAATCTTAGCAGAGGTTTCCCTCACATCTATCAGATGGCTGCCTAAAATTTCCGTTAGTCCTCAGCGGTTGTGGTGGCATAGAGTGTAAATTTGAGGTCGTGGTTAGGTTGCAAATACATTGCTTGACAATGGGGTAGGGTGTGGGGAGGAACAAATAGAATTGCCTGAGCATCAAATAACCCTGGAGGTCTGGTATGCGGGGGGAAAAGAATGATAGTTTGTAGGCCTTACTTTTCTAAGTCATGAAGGATCCAGCAATTACACACCACTACATATTCAGCCCAAGCCCGAACTCCGAAACACCAAGCTTGCTAGGGGTATACTAAACACTAGGACCCTCCGAAGTCCCGAAGAGAAGTGCCGAAGACCTAGCTATCCAGAATTATCAAAAAGAGTGCCGGAAAAAAATAAAAATTGGTCCATCCTAACCATTTAAAACCTTGTGGATAGGGGGTTAAACTACCGAGAGTGTTAGCTAGTCTATTATGTGCGAGGTTTCACTGTCGGCAGCACCAATAAGAGAGCATGAGAGGCGGGGAAAAGGTAGACTGCTCCGCTGGATCCTAACTTAGGTGTGTGGAGCTGTTGCCTTAGCCAGTTGGACAAGAAGCCGGCCGCAGTCGGTTGCATCCCTGATCCGTCACTCTTGACACCCCAGCGTCGTACGAGTGGCAAGGCTACCGCAATTGTGAAATTTCAATCCTAAATAAGCGGAATACTGGGGACTTAAACCAAAATCCTCCCCAGTGTTGCATACATCATGGAGTTGTCTGACAGGAAGTATGCGAGTTTTAGCCTTGAAAATATGCGGACAAATGTCTTCGTTGCTTGATCCCAACTAATGTCTGCATTGAAGTGGCGAGACTGGCCGGTAGGTGTTCTTCTGGCAATCAAAATACCTGTACTTGTATGCGAGACGAGGGTAGAGATACTTCATCCGGCCCGCAATTGATATGCCGCGCTGATATAATGAGGCATCATACGTATGCTCGAGATACGGGTTTGCCTCGAGATCCATGATACCTATGGTGTGTCTGGTCACTCTCGGGTGCATTTTTTTTTACCGGTGCTTGTTTGGGGTAGAAATGATTCGGTAACGCTAGCGAAGGGATAAGCAAGATCACCCCTCCTTTCTCGGGTATTATGCTGGGAGTTTCATAAACCCTTTTTGCCCCCTGAATTATCGGGGAACAGCATCAATAGCTAAGCGAAGGCTCGAAGGAGCGCACCATGGAACAAACAACTAACTCCCGTTTGCTTGCATACTGTAACATTGACAGTGGGAACGTAACCAACAGCTACAACACGACTATTACTACGAACAACAACAAGACCATCACTGTGAGCAGAACGGATGACGAAGATAGCCAGATTAAGCGGTGGCTCTCACCACTAGACCCTCGGCACAGGCATCAAAGTGTGCAGACTAGCCGGGCGGATGGAGTGGGAGGTTGGTTTCTAGAAAGGGGAGAGTTTCAGGAGTGGAGTGGGAGCTATGGGGTACAGAAGCAAGCTGTTTTATTCTGTTACGGCGATCCGGGGGTGGGGAAGACACATATCAGGTTAGTGAGAGGACTCTCGGTAAAGTGAATCTGACTGACCTCTAGAAATATAAGCTCCATAATTATTGACTTCTTGTGCGATCAAGTGCATGATAGAGATATCGCTGTAGCTGGCTTGTACTGCGATTACCTTGCCCAGGAAGAGCAATCTGCGGTGAACATGTTGGGTGCAATACTCAAGCAGCTGTTAGAGAGGGATGGGATTCCTGGGACCCTGCGGCAGGGTTTTCGTAAGGAGAAAAGGGGATTTGGCGGACGGGCCGTGAAACTTTCAGACTTGGTTAAAATACTGAAGGCGACGGTCGCATCATTGCCAGAAGTATTCATCTGCATCGATGCCCTAGATGAATGTCTTCCCGACAATCGGTCAAAGCTTCTAGAGTCATTGCGGGACATTGTGAGGGCTTCTCCAACTATGCGAGTGTTCCTTAGCGGAAGACCTCACATTGGCGACGAGGTTAAGAGGTATTTCAGTGAGGCGATCATGATACCCGTTATTCCTACTGTTCAAGATATTGAGAAATATCTTGAGATGAGATTAGCCAGAGATACCACACCTAACGCCATGGACGGCATCTTGAGGGCAGATATTATTGAAGTAATTCCGAGAAGGTTTTCTCAAATGTGCGTAAAACAATTACTTTAGTCAATCTCCCTCTCGTTGGATATTCGCTAACTAGAATACATAGATTCCTTCTTGTTTCCCTTAACATTGACGCGGTTTTAGAGGAGGCCACGATCCACCGGAGAAAGAAAAAGCTAGCCGAGATCATCCAGGGGAATGGCCTTCGCGATGCGTATTCGGCAACCCTGGCACGGATTAAAGCGCAGAAGGGGAGCAAGTCGGCCCTCGGTATGGAGGTACTCATGTGGTTGTCACATTCGGAGCGACCCTTAAGTGCCAACGAACTATGCCATGCCCTGGGGGTGGAAATCGGGTCTACAGATCAGAATCCAGAGAACATTCCTGTGACAGAAACACTACTAGGATGCACTTTGGGGCTTGTAACAGCTGAACCGTCCTCGTGCACAGTCCGTCTTATCCACCACACACTTCAAGAGTATTTGTCGAGCAATACCGACATATTTCACAGCCCCCACTCCATGATTGCCGAGGTTTGTTTAACATACCTCAATTTTCAATGCATCAGGGACCTTTCGCATGCCCTTCGTTGGCCCGCACCGGCGACACCCTTTCTTGAATACGCCTCCTGCTACTGGGGAACACACGCCAGAAGGGAAAGCACAGAAAGCGTGACCACACTCGCACTGAGACTTCTCGGTGAATTTGATAAGCATGTATCCTCTAGGGTTCTCTTATCCCTCAAACGTGATAATTGGGACTGGCTGCATGATCGGAGTAACTCTGCTGGGTTTACAGGGCTCCATGGCACTGCATATCTTGGGATGGTGGATGCTGCTGTGGGTTTACTAGAGATAAAGGAATGGGATATCAATGCAACTGATGTGGCTGGCAATACAGCAATCTCGTGGGCCGCGAGAAAAGGCCATGGTGCCATGGTGAACATGCTTTTGGGACGGGATGATGTCACTCCCGACACTGCTGATAGAGACGGTCGAACACCTCTTTCGTGGGCAGCTAGAAATGGATATGAGGATATCGTGAGGATGTTCTTGGAACGGGTAGATGTCACTCCTGATTCTGGGGATAAAGACGGTCGAACACCTCTCTCGTGGGCAGCTGGAAATAGGAATGGGGTCATCGTGAAGATTCTTTTATGTCGTGAAGATGTTACACCTGATACCGCAGATAAAGACGGTCGAACACCTCTCTCGTGGGCGGCTGGGAATTGGGACAGGGGCATTGTGAAGATCCTTTTAGGCAGGGAAGATGTCACTCCCGATACTCCGGATAAGGACGGTCGAACACCTCTCTCTTGGGTAGCCGGGACGGGGTGTGAGGAAATTGCGGGGATGCTTTTGGAAAGGGCAGATGTGACTCCCTATACTGCGGATGAAGACGGCCGAACCCCTCTCTCATGGGCAGCTGGAACGGGGCGTGAAGGGATCGTGAAGATGCTTTTGGAACGGGAGGATGTCGCCCCAGATCCTGCCGATAAAGACGGTCGAACACCTCTCTCTTGGGCAGCTGGAAATGGGTATGAAGAGATTGTGAAGGCGCTTTTAGAGCGGGGAGATGTCACTCCCGACACTGCTGATGAAGACGGCCGAACACCTCTCTCTTGGGCAGCTGGGATGGGGCGTGAGGCAATTGCGAAAAGGCTTTTAGTAAGGGCAGATATCACCCCCAATACTGCTGATAAAGACGGCCGAATACCACTCTTGTGGGCAGCTGGGATGGGGTGTGAGGGAATTGTGAAAATGCTTTTGGAACGCGGGGATGCTGCTCCCGATACTGAGGATAAGAGCGGTCGAACGCCTCTCTCTTGGGCAGCTGGAATGGGGCGTGAGGGAATTGTAAAGATGCTTTTGAAACGGGTGGATGTCACTCCCGACACTAAGGACAAGGGCGGCCGAGCGCCACTCTGGTGGGCTGACATATGCGGGCACGTGAGGATTGTGAAAATGCTCCAGGAACGGTGTAAAGTTATCCAGGGCACGGGAATGACAGAACCCACCGGCCAAACGGTACTTATTCGGACGCCCGAGAAGCGACTCCCAGGAGTTGCAAACCGTCGGTTTAGAGATCAGGGCCCTGTTCCTCAGTCAGCTGCTGGCAATTACCCAAGAGACCTTGCCCCAGCCGAGTCCCCCGAGCCATCTCGGCACCCTTCCAAAAGGATCCGGTGGTTTTGACATCCGTGACAAAAAGTGCCTCACTCGACGGATCCTCTAACTCGAGGTACTACACTATCGCACCAGTAGAATCCACTCTGGGCCCACCCTTTCTAGCTCTTATTTGGCTTTCCCGTGTGTATTACTCCTTCGTGTCTTAGCTATCCGCCTACCGATATTTTGGTATCATATTTTCTCCTCCTTTTACTTTAAGAACCATACTATAATCTTATACTTATACAAGATCGGGTTTTGCTCGGCACTCGATGGCTTCGTTTTCTGTCCTTCTTTCTTCCTTCCCTCCCTCCCCTTCTCCGTCCACACTCCAGCTCCCATTTCGTTAAATTTAATATCTTATGGGAATCGTCTTTGTACGAACAAAGCCGATGGCCTTTCCGCGCCATAAAGTTTTCCATTTATCAAGTATTAATCTAATATTATTAATCATTAATTTCTGCTTCCTCCTCTTTTGAGTTTTTTGTCTTGATTCTTTCATATCTTGGGAAATAAAAAGCGAAAAATCCGATTCTAGGGTATGCTTGCTTCCTGGGAGTGTTAATTTTCCTTTTATTTGGCTTCTTTATATCACTAGGTCTGGTTAGGACTGATTTTGGCCCTTTTAAAGTCAGATATTGCTGCTGTACTATAGTTAGAATACTGTAGAATAATTATTTTATATCCAGCTCAGGGTATTCCAGGCGTAAGTTCCCTCAAACATAGCTAACATGAATTACCACTTTCCTCAGGCTAGGTCAAATTAAATTCATCATACTGGCAGCTCATGGCATAAAACGCCCGTGATTCAGCTCCACGTGCTGTACAGCGAGTATATGGCGTGGGCTCTCGGAGAACCTGATAAAGTTGGGAGCGATTTCTCCATTTTTAGTTGATCTAAGATCTCTTGGTTTAACAATCTTAGCCTCTGGAAGTGTAGATATTCCACAGGGTGTCTTCTCGGAATAAATTCTGAGGTATCTCTGGATCCCCTTTTTTTCCTCTCCGGCCTAGCTTGAAAGGGATACCTCGTTGTGGTGTGGGGGGCAGAGCACAAGGGAGAAAGAACGTCCACTGTTGGGCCGCAGCACAGGGCAGCGGCTTTATCAGATGATCCGGACAGCACACTGCTATCTTGGAGGATAGCGCACTTGTTTAGAATACTGCTCTAATGTGGCAGGAGTATGTCCAGTGGGGAATAGTGGGACTCGCATCGTCGGCACTGGATATGTGGTTCCCGTCGTTTATACAGAATAAGCGCGGTGGGGGCTCTGGACACCCTAGAATTAAATTTCCGGCAAAAAAAAAAACTCACTATGTTCAAATCAAGGTTAGTGTTGGGTTGTTTCCCCATGGGTGTTTTTGTTTTGCTACGGTTAAAAGCTGGGTTAGAGGTACACGAGCGAAGACAGGGTAAAAGACGACTAAGAGATAGTATATGATTTCTCAGCTTATAGTAACAATCAAATCATCGGTGGGATTAATACTTTTGAGGACAGGTTTCTTATAGCTTCCGGGCAATTGGCCTCGCTTGAATAACAGGGATCAATTGCCCGCGGTGACCACTTGTGAAAATATATTAATGAAAAAGTACTATAGTAATTATGTTGCTTGGTCCGGGCCAAACTTAAAAGGGGGGAATGCGACAAGACTAGGAATTGGCAGTCGAGACTTTTTCTTCCACTACACTAGATTTTATGCCAAGGCATCCCCCGTTCCATCAACCGAATTACCCCTGGAATCATAGATAAAGGCTCACAGATCTAAGGCAAAGGCTTTGGGCAAGAGTAGTAATATAGTAGACATAAGTAATTTGATTCTTTCCTACCACCGATCTATACCTCCCCATAACCCTCATATTCTGCGATTCTTTGCTTTCTCTTCAATTCCTCGCCTGGTACACTTTATCCCAAGCAGCATGTTGAAACATACTTCTGGCACTACTGTGGTGCCACTCACACTATTTGTTTTTTCTCCTTGCATCAAACCTTATCATACCTCTACACCTCCGGCACTATTGAAGATACCTCCTTGCATTTCCTTCATTCTTCTTTTATTGTCATTGTTATTGTTCGCTCGACCTATTTGTCTCGCTCCCAAATGGTAGATAGTCAGGGCTGCTCGCCCTTCTCTTTGAGATAGTCAGAGTGCTCAGTTTTTCCTCAAGCAATCAATCACTTCTTCATCATATCGTATTATCATTCCATTCAATATTACCACAATACAGCATATGACTCGGATATACGAGTGATATCACATGAACCTGACAACGCTATCCCCTTTATCACACCCAAGCCCTTATCGCAACATCAGACTGTACCATATCATCCCATGCGAGTATGGCGCGATGTCGGTACCGTATGTAATAGGCCAAAAGGGGATTTATGAGCAAAAAGCAGACTCCGCCAAATTTGGACAGGGGAGGAGTTATCGTTAGGATGGAACCCCACGCAGATTATAGCGCACACTTACCGCAGAAACTTGGGCGATTGAAAAGGCGCTCGGTGTGGCTAGAAATTCTGTTAACTGGTAGTCATCTAGAAACCTAGTAAAAATACAGTAGAAACATAACTCATTTGTCACTTTCCGGATGGGAAAAAATACAAAAGTGCCCTGACCTTACCGAGAAATCAAAGCCCATTGGCATAGCACACGTTCAGTTTTTTAAGCTTCCATCATATAGTGTGATATGTGTATAGCTACACCATGCCCTGCGGATGGAACCAGAGATACCCAGTTAACCATAGTATGTCCATTCCGATCACGCCCACCCCCACCAACCCCAAGAGATTTGTGTAGAAACAGAAATCGCAGAGATAGCTGAATTACAAGTGTAGTGGTCAAAAATTGAATTTGAAGGGGAGAAACGGCAAAGGTTCAAGTGGTGGAATTGCGCGTCCCGGAAGCTAGGAGGGTTAACATCAGGGGAAGTTAAGATGAGAACGTTGTGAGATACAACAATTCAGTTGTTTTCGGGGACACCACTAATAGTATACCGGATAGCGTCAAACCCCCATGGCGAACTTATCCCTCCCGAATCACAGGAGCCCAACTACGCCTTTTTGCTCGCTTTCTAGAGCTTTATGGATTAGTGTTTCACTATAAGTTACGCCTCTTCCCCGCTAAGATTAGGATTTCCTCTCTCTATAGATAGTGTCGCCACATTCTTGCACCCCTCTTAGTGATCAGCAAGAGCGGCATTGGGCCGCCGCGACATCGCGAATCAGGGTTGACACCCTCTCGGGTTGGGAGTGTCTCAAGTACACGGGGTAACCTCTCTCCCGCGCCCCATGAAAGTCCGTTGCCTTTTCATGCGGTAACATTAATTTAGTGTTAACATTATCTTTGTTTCCCCACCCGTCTATTTGGTTTTTCCTTTATATTCTTCATATCGTAAAAGGGAAAAGGGAAAAATCATGTTTCAGAGCCTGGTGGCACCCTGCAGGTATCTCTTACTTTGCTTTTTTAGTGTCCACCCTTAGGATTGGATATAGCGGGCTTTGTAGAGTTTGATATGGCCTGTACTAAGGGTTCTGAATAGTCCGACCGGTCAAGTCTTGGAAGCAGGAACCAGGCTGGCCAGTCCTGGTTGATGTCGATGACTGGACCCGACTAACTCGGGTGGTCCGGTCCAGTTTGGACTGGTCCTGGGCCAGTCTTTATAAAATATCGCATGAGAGTCGGAATGGCACTTGGGCCAACACTCGCTAAGAATAGAAGTACAGCTAGAGTAGGATCTTAAAGCCGCTTGCCACATTATAAATCAACAGCCCCTCAATACAAGTTGAAAGAACATTCCGGAGAGGATAGCATGTGGTGGAAATGCGATTACCCAATGGATAAATGGCATCGAATACAAGTATTGTGGCATCTGGTCATGTAATATCACTCACTTGTGACACACAAAATAGTTTCGATACTTAAGAACCTATTTTCGCCACCCCTAATCTAAGCGAGGCACTATCCCCACCATCTAATCCATGGAAACAAGAGATTTAATTAAGAAAAGCTTGATTTGAACGTAATATATTGTGATAAAAATAGCATATCCTATTGCTTGGTGGGCCCGGCGGAGTCGGTTTCAATAGTCCTGACTGTCCAGTTGGTCTAATTTCAACCATTAGACTAGACTTGACTTTCGACCAGACTAGCTAGTCCAGTCCAGTCTTCCGCCGACCATTCGGAACCCTGCCTGTACTGTAGTTGTAATATTCTAGAATAATTTGTTTCTCATCCGTCTGATGCGATTCCAAACGTAAGCTATCAGAATTAGCCTGCGCGAATTACCATCTACCTCGAGTCAAGTCTAATTAAGTTCATGATACTAGTAGCGCATATCATAGATCGCCCGGATTCAACTCAATGTACTTCGCGGTGGGGTATATAGCCTAGGGTCCTCGAGACCTCGATCATGTATAAAAACGATTTTCTCCTTTTGTTGCTGGGGGATCTTAGGCTCGACAGTAGCCAATGTCGAGATGGTTTCTACTGTATTAAGTCAGAGATATCCGTTGACTCTGTTTTTACTCCCTCTATTTTTCAATTCCCCATTGATTATTCATTCCATCCCCCAGGCTTGTTCGGAATGCGTCCTTATTGCTAGGCATGGGGGCCACTTCAGAGGAAAAACATGTGCATTATATCTACAGACTTCGGCCTAGCAGCTCGAGGTAGCTGCAAGAGTTAAGGGGGTCTTAACGGTTGGAGGCGTCTAGAGGTGTGGGGCAAGCAGATGGGAAACCCAGAGTAGCGCCCTATCCAGCATCTTGTGGAATTTGCGAATCATCCTCCGAGGCAACGTTACATTTGACAATCAAGCTACGGGAATTTAGGACGATAGAAAATTGGAAAAAAGCTATTCCGCCATCTATCAGTAAGGGGCTGTTTGGCAGGCTGTTGTTTGAAAAATTCTTGATTTCAAAACGTGTTTTGGGCCAAATCATGTGTTATAACAACGATTGAGTTTGGCAGGGCATTGTTTGTACACACAACAAATCGTTGTTTCAACACATGTGTTGAAACAATCTGGAAATTGTCTACTAAGATTACTAAAATTTTAATTCCACAACTAATACATAATATTATTTGAATTTATATACAAGATATTAAGAAGACATAAATATTTTTACATCAACTATTAAATGAAGAGTAATATAATAATATAACTTGTCTATCTCATTCTTCAATGTTGATAGTGCGCTCCTACCTTCAAAGGCAATGGCCGCAACTTGCAATACATTGCTAATTTTGTCCTAATCATAATCTGCAGACATACTGGGATTGTAGTTTGCTGAAATTCATTGCTGTTCTCGTACTGATAATTGTGGTTGAGAATTGTGTCTACACTGGCAGATTTTCCTGAGTTATAATGTTGATTATTCATTTATTTCATTTATCTACACGCTGCTTGTCTTGGGAAGTAATAGGAATTATAAATTAATTGGACTAAACACAGTTAACAAAACATTGATTTGAAAACGCGTTTAGAAACGACGGTTGTGTTTGGCATACTCATGTGTTCAAATAATGGTTATTGGTTGTTTGTACACGTGTTTACAAAACATGTTTTGAAATCAACAATTTTTCAAACAATGGCCTGCCAAACAGCCCCTTAGATACAGAAGGTTAGGTAAATGATCCCTAAATGTTTCCCCCCCCCAAAAAAGCACCACCATTGAATACCACCAAAACTCTGCCTTTACTCTTGAACCCTGGCTATGTGCAATAGAGGATCTTCTTAAAAACGCTTCAACATTATGAGTATCTGTTCCCCCCAAGCTTGGGTATTGTAATGGTAAAAACTTGGGGGCGCAGAACACGAAGACAGGTGGAAATCCGTAGGAGAGGAAACTTTCCAAGGGACCCGAGCTTTTCGGAATCGTCAAAAGGAATTTTGGGAAGACAAGGACCCCCCTGACCCTAAGCGTTTAAAACTTTGTAAATAGAAACCTAGCCTGCGATTAGCCCAGGAAACCCATTATGTGAAAGATTCCAGCGTGGGCAGCATGAGCAGGAGAGGGCCACCGAGGGAGAAAACTTCAGCTACTTTGTCGGCTTCTGGCTTAGGTGTGCTCGTAACTCGGTTGAGCTGTTGGCTTAGCTGTTTCAAACTAGCATGGTCCATATACCTTCGATACCCAGGTGTCGAGTATGAGCAGTGGGGCTGCGGTAATTGTGATATCTTAATTCTGAATCAGGGAAAGTAGAAGAACCCCATGAAATACGTTACTGGAATACTAATTTGGCTTTGGAAACACGGATGCAACTGCTATGGTTGCCTGATGCCATGGGTGGCCGCTTGGCTTCAACTATCCTAGTAATATAATACCTACCGGCATACTACTCCAGTCCTGAATAAATTTCTGATACCCGGGGCGCACGACATAAAGCATCCAAACTAAGCCCAACATACTGCGCAATGCAGCATATGACGTAGGCTTCACAAGACCTCCACAAATCCGGAAACAATTTGCTCTGGGGTAATTAGCCCGAGAAATACTCAGCTCCTGGCAACGCGGGTATTTGACAGCAAGCTTTCATTTATATTTTCAATTAGGCCCAAGATATCTGTTGATTCCGTTTTTTGCTCTCTTTTTCTTTACTTCTCCTTCTATTCCGCAAGGCTTTCTAGGAATGCCTGGTTGTTGCCAAGCACGGGTGTTAGGCACGCTGAGGAAAGTAGACCCCAATAGTTGAATTATTGAGTCCATGGATGTCTTATTTCCATGAGCCATAGGATATGATTCACGAATGAAGGGAGATAAGCGGTGTTGTAATTACATGTGACAATGGAAAAAAAAATTTGACGAAGAAAAAGGGATAAAAGAGGAGAGTATAGGTTATGCGCCATGGGCCATGACCGAACTCCCTGCATTATTTCCGATTCACACTCGTACCCAAATTTACGCTTACATATCTAGCTTAACTTGAGATCCGGGAATGTTTTTCCAGGGCCCAGTCTGTATGTACAATCCAATAGTCGTCCGTGAAATGATGGTGATGGGGTGGTTGGTAGGGAGGGGCTGATGACCGCGAGGAGAGAGGAGAGAACGATTAAGGAAGGAATGATCAGGAAGGAGCGAATCGCTGTTCCGGGGATGGGCCGGGGGAGGGGGCTGCCGCGGCGAAAGGCAAGCCTACGGGATAGACCGAGAGGACCATCGAGGTAGATAAGACAAGTAGAGTGGGTCGCAAGTGGGGATGAGAAGGGAGGGTTCAGGTGGGGAGAGTAGCTCCATAACTTTTTTGTGTCCACGGGACGCAGCCAATTCGAAGGCTGTTTTGCCGTTAAGGTCTGATGTGTCAGTGTTGACATCGCCCCGCCCCAATAGCAACTCTACCACCCCCTCGTGCCCACAATCCGCAGCCCACAAGAGCGGTGTTCGGCAATATTCGGTGTCTGCGGCGTCGGGATCGATATCCTCTCGCCCTAGTAGTAGCTTTACGATCCCCTCATACCCATTCATCGCAGCCGCCGAGAGTAGTGTTTGTCCATGACAAGGATCTATGGTGTTAGGATTGGCATCCTCTCGTTGCAATAACATCTCCACTATTCCCTCATGCCTGCCCCTGGTAGCCAACACGAGTGCCGTTTGACCGAAAGTGTCTCTAGTGTTGGGATTGATATCCCCTAGTTCCAACAGCAACTCTACTATTCTCACATACCCGCCCCTGGTAGCCGACATGAGTGGCGTTCGACCAAATCTGGCTCCAGTGTTGGGATTTATATCCCCTCGTTCTAATAGCAGCTTCACTACTCCTTCGTGCCCGCCCTCCGAGGCAGCCTCGAGTGGTGTTTGACCAACCATGGAGTCTGCAGCGTTAGGATTGATATCCTCTCGTTCCAATAGCAATTTGACTATTCCCTCATGCCCACCCGCCGCAGCGGACAAGAGTGGTGTTTCACCATATTTTTCTGCAGTGTTGGGACTGATATCCTCTCGCTCCAATAGCGACTTCACAATTCCCTCATACCCGTTCATCGCAGCTAAAATGAGTGGCGTTAGGCCATTATTAGCGTCTGCGCTGTTGGGATCGATGTCCTCTCGTTCCAAGAGCAATTTTGCTACTCCCTCATGCCCGCCCCCCGTTGCCAACAAGAGTGGTGCTTGGCAATACCCAGTGCCTGTAGTGTTGGGGCTGATATCCTCTCGTTCCAATAACAACCCCACGACACCCTCATGGCCTCTTACAGCTGCCCATCCGAGCGCTGTTTTCCCCGTAGTGTCAGCTGCGTTAATATCCCATTCCTTCACCGCCAATAGCGCTGCAACTATATCTACCGCCCCGAGAAACGCCGCTCCGTGGAGACCTGTAAAACCCTTAGGGTCATCCCTCCCATCAAAACCTAGTTCCCACCACCGTGTATCGCATATATCCTCATAATAAGATAGCAGAAGCAGGTGAGAGGCTATATGCTGTTCGAATTCAACCAGAAGCCCCAAGGAAAGTGTATTCACTCTCTTCGCTTTCTCCCTTCCCATGTGCCTTCCCCAGTATCTAGATGCATATCTGACGAGGGGGACTGTTGATAGGGGCGAACTAGCGGTTGGTGAAAGCTTTCGAACACACTGAAAATTGAGGTATGTCAAGCAAACCTCCGCTATCATCGAGTGTGGACTTTGGAATAGGCCTGGGCTACTGGATATATACTCTTGCAGACTGAAGTGGACAAGCCGGGCGGTTGAGGAGGATGCATCAACCGTGATAAGCCCTAGAGAGCACCCTAGAAGTGTTCGAATTGTAGGAATATTTTCAACATTTAGATCGGGTGATCCTATCTTTACTCCTAAAGCATGGCATAGCTCGCTAGTATGTAGTGGTCGCTCCGAGTTCGACACCCACATAAGGGCTTCAATTCCGAGCCTAGATCTGCTCCCTTTCTGCGCCTTCATTCGTGCCAAGGTTGTTGCGTACGCGCCCTCCAAGTGGCTTCCCGCGGCCATCTCGTTCAACTTTTGCCTTCTCTCAAAGATGGTAACTTCTGCTAGGATAGCATCGATATGTAGCGAGACAAGAAGGAATCTACGGATAGCCACTAGTCAATACAAATCATTCATGGAGTGGAAATCATAGATGCTCAGACTCACACAGAGATCTTTTCGGGAATCATTCTGAGGATATCCGCCCGTAAAGCATCAGACATAGCATCGGGCTCGGTATCCAACTCTAACTTCTTCTCCAAATATCCTTTTATGTCGTGCGCCTTCGGACTGATGGGTACTATGACACTGGTGGCGAAATATCTTGAAATCTCCGTCTCAACCTGAGGTCTTCCAGTAACAAATATTCGCACGCTCGGTAGCCCCTCAAGGATATCTTTCAGCGACCCAAGAAGCTCCACTAGATACTTAGGGAGGCACTCATCCAAAGCGTCAATACAAATAAAAACTTGGGGTAATGTGGAGATAGCCTGCTTCAGCATCTGCACCATATCCGGAAGTCGCAGACCTCGACCGCCGACCTCCTTTCTCGCCTTCTCAAATACCCCTTGCACGTTCTCCAGGACCTCCCCCCTAACCACCAACTGTTTCAAGATAGCTCCTATGATGTCGGTGGCTGTCTGCTGCTGCTGGTCGCGGAAGTCGCAGTAGAACATTGCGATTGCAATGTCTGCCTCGCAAGGTCCATCGCACAGGTTATCGATGACCAATGAACTAATATTGCGGGTCATCGGTAATAATTCCTACTTCTTCCGGATAAACTAGACACTCACCTTAGATATGTCTTTCCTACTCCCGGATTCCCGTAGCAAAATAAGACAGCCTTATCAACCCCGCCTTCACCTCCCCTCCACTCCCGGAACTCGCTTGTCTCCAAAAGCCAATTCCCCGCGCCATCCAGCCTGTCTGTGCGGACGTCCTGATGCCTTCTTCCGGGGTCTAGTGGGGAGAGCCACCTCATAATTTCTGGGTTTCCGTCTGCTGGGACCTTGTTGACATTGGTGATGCTGTTATAACTATTCGTTACATTATAGCTGTTGACATTACCGGTATTAATAGAGCGCAGATATAATGGGCAATCCATAGCGACACCGGTATACCCAAAGTGTTCGTCGTAAATACGTCGCAGTGATAAGTGCGAGGGTGGTATCGGGGGGGCTCTAATAAGGAATGCTTCACCCAAGCTGAAAAAAAGATGATGAGGCTCATGGTGTCAAAATTACTGGCCAATCATTCCTCGCTGACTAAACCCAGCACGTGGAGCATTACTACTCATTCTGAACTCAGGAACCGCAGAACGCAACACGGACACAGACGCTCGGGTCTTCGTAGCGCTAAAGCCTTTCTAAGGAACATTTAATTTTTCAGCGAGATATTTTGATTGGGGAATTGCCAAATTTATGATCCGGTAACTATCCCTAGGGCCAAACAGGCTGCTCTAACTAGGAGCCCGTTCACTGTACCTAGCCATCGAGTTTTAGGGTGCGTCTGGCGGTCGTTGCTTCGAAATAGTGCAATAATCTCAAAACACAAGTTGCAACCGGATACTAGAGTTTTCTCAAATTAGCATAATCTGGCCAAATGAAAGTCACAGGGGCATGTGTGGTTGACACACGGATAACAGCCAAGAAATATATTCACTCCTGCTTAATGGCGATGCTCAACAAGCCTCTTTCGCAGAATGCAAGCCAGCATAGGTGCCTCTCATAAGTCCAATTGTGCACAGTATGGAAGGGGTAAATACATTGAAGTTTGTAGAAGTGATCAGGTCAGGCATTGTAGGTATTCATATTATTTGTATCCTACATTTACACCAAATATGCGATGAAATATGGTTACAAACTACTCATCAGTGTGGTTGGGTTAGGGTTCCTCAATTATGCAGTTTTGTGAAAAATAGATTTTTTCTATTTTTTGGAAACCTTCATTTTGGGCTCATTATTCCAACTTGATTGTTGCCACTTGGTGTTGACCAGACACGACACTTTATCACAAAATGATGTTTTCACTCAAAACTCTATAATGAGGGCCATTATTGAGGTTTTGGGTTGCAACCAGACGCACCCTTAAATTTTAGGCAATAAAACTAGACGGCGGAGTCTCAGCTAGAATCATATCCAATCGGCGGTGCCAAATTTTTCGCCCAATTTTCTGCCGTCCTAAATCTGTGTTTCTAATGTATGATATCGTAGACAGCCAAAACGTGGCGTTACCTCGGAGGTGAGTTTACAAATTCCACTAGACGCTAAATGCCATACTCGGATACCAGGGCTAGTCCGCGAACACAGGGCTGACAAAGCTAACGACGATATTAGGAATAGCGCACGCACTAAGGGGTGTGTGTTGAAAACCAGAAGAATTCCTCGAACGCTTTCTGCTTTACTATTGGTTGAACTATCTATTCAAGGTTTCTATTGGATATTTGCCACTTTAGCTCATGCTCAGAATAAATCTTGGTGTTCGCGGACTAACCCTGACACCCGAGTACTATCATATGATAGACCTTACCAAAAAAGGTAACCCCAAGGCCTCAGTGTGGGGTCCAATTATTCGAGTTCCTGCGGTACGAAAATTTCAGCCTTGAAGACACCCACTCATATGTTATCGTTGCATAGAGCTAGCCGGCCTATCCTGCAGTGGTCGGACAGGCGTGTGTTTGTGATATAAGTTACCGCCGTCTTACAGTTTGTGGTGCATGTGACGAGTTCCCTCTCTCGCTGCTTCCTCACCACAGGTGCCCCCTGGCGCAGGGATGCTTGGACAGCACTGCCGGAGAAAGTTGTTAAATAACCCTCCCTTCCCCGAGCAAGCCCCGGGTAGAAAGCTAATAAACCCGTTTGGTTCCATGGGCTGTTGCGAAACCGTATCCATAACGAGACTAAGCATATACAGATCATCATGCAACGAATAACAAATATACAATCGTTTGGCTCCGGTAATATTAAGAGCGGCAACATAACCAACAGCCTCAACGGGACGATCGTTGTTAACAAAGCTGATGATGAAGAGAACCAGATTAAGCAGTGGCTCTCTCCACTAGAGCCTCGTTACAGACATCAGAGTGTGCAAACCAACCGGGTGGGTGGTGTGGGAGGTTGGCTTCTGGAAAGGGATGAGTTTCGGGTGTGGGGTGATAGCCAAGGGGTACCGGGACAGGCAGTTTTATTCTGCTACGGCCATCCTGGTGTGGGGAAGACACATATCAGGTGGGTGGGAAAGCACCCACGGACAAGTGAACATCACTGACATGTAGCAATATTAGCTCCTTAGTTATTGACTCGTTTTGTGATCAAGTTCGGAACAGAGATATCGCTGTGGGAGGCCTGTACTGCGATTATCTTGCCCAGGAGCAGCAGTCTGCGACCAATATGTTGGGCGCAATCCTCAAGCAGCTATTGGAGAGAGATGGGGTACCTCAACCGGTGCGACAGGCCTTCCGCGAGGAGAAAAGGGGATTTGGCGGGAGGGCCGTGCGAATTTTAGACTTGGTGAAAATGATGAAGACGGCGATCGCATCATTGCCGGAAGTGTTCATCTGCATCGATGGTTTAGATGAATGTCTTCCGAACAATCGGCGAGAGCTTCTTGAATCACTACAGAACATTGTACGGGCTTCTCCGACCACGCGGGTTTTCCTTAGCGGGAGACCTCACATTCGGGACGAGATCACGAGATATTTCCCAGGGGCTATAATGATAGTTGTCATTCCTACTACTGGGGATATTAGGAGATATCTGCAGATGAAATTAGACAGAGACGCCACACCCAGCGCCATGGACGGCGATTTAAAGGCCCTGATTATGAGCGCGATTCCTGGAAATATTTCCCAAATGTGGGTAAAAACAACTATTTAAACTAGCCCAGGGGTTGGGTATTCGCTGATAGTGGAATACAGATTTCTTCTTGTTTCACTAAATATCGATGCAGTTCTAGAAGAGGTTACCATCAGCCAGAGAAAGAAGAAGCTAGAACAGATGATCAAAGGAGGTGGCCTTCGAGACGCGTACTCAGCAACCCTAGAGCGAATAAAGGCACAAAAAGGAAGCAAGGCCAGACTCGGCATTGAGGTGCTAATGTGGCTATCACATTCGGAGAGACCTTTGAACGCCAATGAGTTGTGCCATGCCCTGGGGGTGGAAATCGGGTCTACAGACCTGGATTATCAAAACATTCCTGCTATAGAAACGCTACTCGGATGCTCTTTAGGGCTTGTAATTGTTGAAGCATCCTCACACACAGTCCGCCTTGTCCACTACACTCTTAAAGAGTATCTATCCAATAATGCCAACCTCTTTCCCAGCCCTCACTCAGCTATTGCCGAGGTTTGTTTAACATACCTCAACTTTCAGTGTATCGGGGACCTCTCGCCTATCCCTGGTGAGCCCTCGCGAGGAACACCGTTGTTGGAATATGCATCTTGTTACTGGGGAATTCATGCTAGAAGTGAAATCACCCAAGGTGTGAACAAACTCGCGCTGAGACTTCTCGATAGATTCGAAAATCATGTGTCCTCCGCCATGCTCCTATCTAACTGGGGTGATAATTGGGACAGGAAGCTTCGTCGGAGCAACTCTATGGGGTTTACAGGGCTCCATGGGGCTGCACATCTTGGGATTGTGGAGACAACGGTTGCTTTGTTGGAGATGAAGAAGTGGGATCTCAGCGCAACCGATGTGGCAGGTAATACGGCAATATTGTGGGCTGCTAGGAGAGGGCATGGGGCAATCGTGAAGATACTTTTAGCATCAAATGGTTTCACTGGTAACATCCCAGATACGGATGGTCGAACACCTCTCTCGTGGGCCGCTGGGAATGGGCATGGGGGCATTGTGAAGATGCTTTTGGAGCGGGGGGATGTCACCCCTGACATTGCAGATGGATGCGGTCGAACACCTCTCTCTTGGGCCGCTGGATATGGAAATGAGGATGTGGTGAAGATGCTTTTGGAGAGAGAGGATGTCACTCCCGACACTGCGGATAGACACGGTCGAACGCCCCTTTCATGGGTGGCCGAGGTTGGGAATGAGGACGCCGCGGTGAGGTTTTTGGAACGAGAGGATGTCGCTCCTGGCACTGCGGATAAAGATGGTCGAACACCTCTCTCGTGGGCAGCTAACAAGGGGCATGAGGGCATTGTGAAGATGCTTTTGGAACGGGAGGATATCACTCCTGACACTCCGGACAATGACGGTCGAACACCTCTCTCGTGGGCGGCCTCGCTTGCTCATAAGGGCATTGTAAAGTTGCTTTTGGAACAGGAAGATGTTGCTCCCGACACTCCCGATAGAAATGGTCGTACACCTCTCTCGTGGGCAGCTGAATTTGGGCGTGAGGGGATCACGAAGATGCTTTTGAAATGCGAGGACGTTGCTCCCGACACTACGGATAAGAGAGGTCAAACGCCTCACTCTTGGGCTGCCAAAAACGGACACACCAGAGTAATGGGAATGCTCCGAGAGCGGTCTATAGTTGGCCAAGACATCGTGACCGCCCCCGCGAGCCAAATAGTATTTACACGAACATCCGGGAAGCAACTTCCGAGGTAGCTATTCGGTGATCGGGACCCTCCTCCTTTGTCTGCGAGTGGGGATAGCTCAACAGGCCTTTCCACAGCTGCCCCCTGCAGTTCGTCCCACAGCTACTCCAAAGGGGTGGGGATATTTCCACGTTCTTCACTAACTCCCCTCACTCGGTGAATCCTCTGACTCATGGGATTGTGCTGCAGTAACACTAAGCTTCTTTCTCGATCCACCTTTCTAGCCCTCCTTGTTCCTCTCTTTTGTATTTACTCCATTACATCCTTGCGATCCCTCAATCTTAGAGCCTCACATCTCCTCCAACTACTTCTAAGAACTATATTGTATAGTTGTTATACAATTTCGCTTTTTCCTTTGTCTGATAATTTTGTTTTCTCTCTCCTTTTCTTTCTCTCCTCATCCATTTCATTGTATTGTCAGTGGGCAAAATTAACCGCGGATCAACCATCGATGGCAAAGCACCCCTACTCATCACGCTGTGCTTTCAACACGGCACAAAGAACTTTCTCTAGCTCAAAAATGAACTTCTACTATGTATTTTACCTTATACTTATATCCATGATCTTTTTTCTTTGCTTTTGTGATGGTGGGGTTGGTGGGGGAGTGTTGAATATTTCCCTCGTGGTTGATCCGCGGATAATTTTGTCAAAGGACAATACGTAATATTTTATGAGTATGAGCTTCGTCCGAGCATGGCAGCTGACCTTTTAGTTCTATAGCCACCTCGGTTTACTAAGTATTAATTAGAGTTAATGGTTAATTCCGTTCTCTCATTTCTTATCCGCTCAAGTTCGCCTATATTGATTTTCCCCATTTTTGGGGGGAAAAACATGAAGATCTCGTTCCGGAGCCTAATGGTTTTTTTGTCCCTCTATCAGCCCTCTCTAATCAGAACTGACTTTGGCAGGCTTTGTGGAGTCTACTATAGCTTATATGATAATCGGAATACCATAGAATAATTAATTTCTCATCCAGCTGAGGGTAATCCTGGCTCGGGTATGAAGAGTGAGAGAGCAGGAATTACCACTACGCTCAAGTCGGGATGGGTTAAACCTGTGGATGCTGGTGGTGGATAATATAAAGCGCCCAAACTCAATTCAATGCACTGAGCACCGCAGTGTATCGCTTAAATTTACGAGACCTCGATGAATTTGCGAACGATTCATTCTTTGGGTTGCTTGTCAAGGGCCTTTAACCCAAGCAACAAACCGCGCCCCGAAAGGCCGGGATCTGGGAGGAGGCTTTCCTTTTTATTGTCAATCAAGTCCAAGATATCCGTTGATTCCGTTTTTTACTCTCCTTTTCACAATTTCTTCTTTTCTCATCCTTCCATTTCGCTAGGCTTGCCAGAGATGGCAAGTTGTTGCCAAGTATGGGGGGCTAGGACAAAGGGAGGAAAAAGCACCCCAATAGTTGAAGAATTAAGTGCCTAGGTGCCTTATTTCGATGGGCTATGGTATAGAATTCGATATATGGTATCGTAATTACAAGTGAGAGATGAAAACAAGAAGAGAATTGAGGAAGAAAGAAGAATAAAATGAGAAAAGTACAGATTATGCGCTACGACAGGGCTCCCCACATCAATTTCCATTCTCGCTCGTACCCTAATTCACACTTATATATCTGACTTAGGTCCAGGAAAGCTTTTTCCAGCGCTCAACCTGCATGTATAATAGAGCAATCATCTTTGATATGACAATAATGAAATTATTGATAATGAGGGGCTAATGGCCGCGAGAAAACAGAAGAGAAAAATTAAAGAGGAAATAATCATGAAGGAGCGAGCTGCGGTTCCGGGAAGGGGGGGGAGGAAGAGGGGGTGCAACGGTGAAAGGGAAACCGATGGGGTAGATTGAGAGGTGCTTGGGGGCAGGTCGGGGCTGACGCCGTCTTGTCCTAATAGCAGCTTCACTGCACCCGGATGCCCGTTCATCGCAGCCCACATGAGCGGTGTTCGGCCACATTCGGTGTCTGCAGTATTGGGGCTGATGTCCTCGCGCTGTAATAGCAGCTTTACTATGCTCTCATGCCCACCCATTGCAGCTATTACGAGTGGTGTTTGACCATATCTGCCCGCAGTGTTAGGATCGGTGTCCTCTCGTTCCAATAGCAACTTTACTATTCCTTCATGCCCGCCCTCCGTAGCCGATACGAGTGGTGTTCGATCATATCGGTCGGCAGTGTTGGGATTGATACCCTCTCGTTCCAATAGCAACTTTACTATCTCCTCATGTCCGCCCACCGCAGCAGATACGAGTGGTGTTCGATCATATCGGTCGGCAGTGTTAGGATCGACATCCTCTCGTTCCAATAACACCTTCACCGTTCCCCCAAACCCACGCTCCGCAGCCCGCAGCAGGGGTGTCCAACCACTGTGGTCGGCAGTGTTGGGATTGATATCCTCTCGCTCCAATAGCAACTTTACTATTCCCTCACGCCCACCCTCCGCAGCCCATATGAGTGGTGTTCGACCATATTTGGTGTCTGCATTATCGGGACTGATGTCCTCGCGCTGTAATAGCAACTTTACTATTCCCTCATGCCCGCCCATTACAGCCAGTACGAGTGGTGTTTCATCATATTTGTCTGTGCTGCTGGGATCGATATCCTCCCGTTCCAAAAGCAGCCTTACTATTCCTTCATGCCCACCCTCCGCAGCCGATACGAGTGGTGTTCGACCATCTTGGTCGGCAGTGTTGGGATTGATACCCTCTCGTTCCAATAGCAACTTTACTATTCCCTCATGCCCGCCCTCCGCAGCCAATACGAGTGGTGTTCGACCATAACAGTCGGCAGTGTTGGGATCGATATCCTCTCGTTCCAATAACAGCTTCACTATTCCCTCAAACCCGCGCTCCGCAGCCCTCAGCAATGGTGTCCAACCACTAGGGTCTACGGTGTTGGGGTTGGTATTCTCTTGTTTCAATAGCAGCCGTATGATATCCTCATGACCCCCTCTAGCTGCCCAGGCAAATGCCGTTCTTCCGGTAATATCTACGGCATTAATACTCCATTCCCTCATCGCCAATAATGCTGTAACTACCTCCACCATCCCAAGAAATGCTCCTCCATGGAGCCCTGTAAAACCCTTAGGGCCGCCCCCCATATCAAAACCCGGCTCCCACCAACCTCTTTCCTCCTTATCGTAGTGCAGTAACAGCAGCTGAGAGGATATATGATGTTCGAACCTAAGGAGGAGTTGCAGTGCTAGCGGACTCACGGTCCCTGTCTTCTCTCTTTTTATGTGCTTTCCCCAATAGCTGGATGCATATCCGACAAGGGGGACAGTCGATGGGGGCGAACAAACGGTAGGGGAAAGTTCCCGGACACACTGAAAATTGAGGTATGTCAAGCAAACCTCCGCTATGATCGAGTGTGGACTTTGGAAAAGGCCCGGATTATTGGATATGTACTCTTGCAGACTGAAGTGGACAAGCCGGGCGGTTGAGGAGGATGCCTCAACAGTGATAAGCCCCAAAGAGCACCCTAGGAGTGCTCGAATTGTAGGAATATTTTCAAAATTTAGATCAGTGGATCCTATCTTTACTCCTAAAGCATGGCATAGCTCGCTAGTATGTAGTGGTCGCTCCGAGTTCGATACCCACATTAGGGCTTCCATTCCGAGCCTAGATCTACCACCCTTCTGAGCATTCATTCGCGCTAGGGTTGTTGCGTACGCGCCCTCCAAGTGACTGCCCGTGGCCATCTCAGTCAACTTTCGCCTTCTCTCAAAAATGGTAACTTCTGCTAGGATAGCATCGATATGTAGCGAGACAAGAAGGAATCTACAGATAATGACTAGTCAATACAAATCATTCGCAGAATGGGAACCGCAGATGCGCCTACACACATTTCAGAGATCTTTTCGGGAATGATTCTGAGGATATCCGCCCGTAAAGCATCGGACATAGCATCGAGCTCTGTGTCCATCTCCAACTTCTTCTCCAAATATCTTTTTATGTCGTGCGCCTTCGGACTGATGGGTACTATAACACTGGTGGCGAAATATCTTGAAATTTCCGTCTCAACCTGAGGCCTGCCGGTGACAAATATTCGCATCCTTGGTATCTCCTCAAGGATATCCTTCAGTGAGCCGAGAAGCTCCAGTTGATACTTAGGGAGGCACTCATCCAAAGCGTCAATACAGATGAAGACCCGGGGTAATGTTGCTACAGCCTGCTTCAGCATCTGCACCATATCCGGAAGTCGCAGACCTCGACCGCCGACCTCCTTTCTCGCCTTTTCAAATACCCTTTGCACGTTCTCCAGTACCTCCCCCCTAACCACCAACTGTTTCAAGATAGCTCCTATGATGTCGGTAGCTGTCTGCTGCTGCTGGTCGCGGAAGTCACAGTAGAACATTGCGATTGCAATGTCTGCCTCGCAAGGTCCATCGCACAGGTTATCGATGACCAATGAACTAATATTGCTGGTCATCGACAATAATTCCTACTTCTTCCGGATAAACTAGACACTCACCTTAGATATGTCTTTCCTACTCCCGGATCCCCGTAGCAAAATAAGACAGCCCTATCAACTCCATCATCACCACTCTTCCACTCCCGGAACTCATTTATTTCCAACAGCCAATTCCCCACACCATCTAGCCTGTCTGTGCGCACATTCTGATGCCTTCTTCCGGGGTCTAGTGGGGAGAGCCACCTCATAATCTCTGTGTTCTCGTCGGCTATGAACTTGTTCGCATTAGAGATGCTGTTATAACTATTCGTTACATTATAACTGCTGACATTACCGGAGCTAGTCGAGTGCGGGTATGGTGAGCAATCCATGGTGATATGTCCAAAGTGCTGGTGTATATACGTCGCTGCGATAAGCGTGAGGGAACTGTTGCGGGGTTCGATAGCATGCGCCAGCCAAGCTGAAAAAGGGCTGATGAGGCTCTTAGTGCAAAAATTACCACCCAATAATTCCCCGTCGAGTAAATGCCAGAACTGTACAGTACACACTCGAGTACCGTACTCGAGGAGTGAGCTCAAGCGTCACAGAACGCAAGACCAGCACCAACACTCGCGTATTCGTATCCTCCTAGCATATTCAAGGAGAAATCAACCGGTATTGCACACAACCTAAATCTGTTCAAAAGGCTAGATTTTGTTGGTACGCAATACCGAATCGTCTAGTGAACTCATCTTAGCACTAAAGGGTTAGAACAAGGTGTATGGGTTAGGATATCTCACAAAGTAGCACTAGTAGTCGGTTCTTTTAAACAAAGAAAGAAAGTCTTGAAAACAACTAATCGCATAATAAGTAGTTGCAAAAATCCTAATTCTAAAGGCTACTCTCTACTCAAAGGACCTCGTTTGTTCCGCCACGCTTTCTTTTTGCTTAGCGTGAAAAAACAAGCTTCACGACATTGCGCGGTAGCAATCCCTTTCAAGAGCGCTTCGACAGTCCGAGCAGAGGGGCAACCCCCGCTTCAAGTGATGTTCTTAGTGGTAACCCAATAATCTGTCAGGTAGACTCGGTATTCGGACCACCGGCTAGTATTTATTAAAGTTGGATTCTTGAATACCGATGCCCAGGTATGAATGAAGCCCATGAAATTGTCTTTCGGAAACAAGAATCACCAACAATTTTTAAGGGCCCGTTTACCTGTAGACGGCCGTCTAGCAACCGGAGACAGTGCAGGCCGTCAAAGAATGTCAGTTAGGTAAGCGGGCTTTCAGTTATATACTAAACAGTATATTAGCTAAATGTGCAACAATTCTGTTTGCTTTGCATGCCTTCAACCGTCTGTCTCGTTCTATCATAGGAATTAAATTTATTAAATTTCTTAAATCTGCGATTAAATGATGTTCGCCAGACTTTTTTCCCTCACCGAATATGGATGCTTGGCAGCTAGGGAGAGCCAATCACACTTGCCGGCAGGTTCTGTTGCCCCTTACCCTGTATACAGTACTTTCGTTCAGGCACTTTTAGTGTCACGCTAAAGTAGAGATCATCGATCACATGGATGAAAGAAGTAGCAACTAGAGTTAAAATTCAACACAAAAGGAGTAACGATCGATGGTATTTTTCCCGTGTCCACATTAGCTTATTTTAGTACCTGGGAGCAAATCTACGCGGCCACTCTGGCTTCCATCATGGCAATGCTGAACATTACTGATTCCGCGGTATTCTGAGCACTACACCACTTCGGAAGCACAACGTTTTTCCTATCACGATTACCCAAATAGACTCTAGCCATGATTACAAGGTAAGGGATTCTGATCGCTTACCACTTTGCCTAGTCCAGTTAAGCTCATGACCCACGCTATCAACTTAGCCTTTAGCCACAGTGTTTGAATACAGGTTAAGGGATGCGAATTTTAGCGCATCAGCCACAGTTCGCCGTACTTTTTTTTTTTTTTTTTTTTTTTTTTTAAAAACTTTTTCCATTTCGCGGCATATGCTACTCTAAAGCGCTACCACTATCCAAGGCCCGCTAAAACTACAGACAAATCATAACCGAATTTCTGAACCTTCCATACAAAATGACAAAGATGCCTCCCCCCGTAGCCAACTGCACCCCGAGCGGGTCACCAGACACCCTCTAGAATAATATCCGGTTCGACGTATGCGCATGTTCCTAATGTAACTCCGATGCCCAGGGTCTTTCGAGTACCCAGCGTCGCTGGTCGACCTTATGGCTTGGCTATCCGACCTTTCGGGAACTCCCCCTCTCGCGAGACTCTACCCCCCTAATCGGCCTGCCCACACTCCTCAACATCGTGAGCGCACAACAAAGGTTACTTTACCGTATTTCCAGCCCCCAAAGCCAAGCCCTAGCCAAGGCAAACCCTGTCCCCGGCCATCATCCCTTGGACGAAGTCCCCGGTTACCATCATCCGAAAACAACAACAAAAGAAATCCTCCCCACCAAACTCCCCAGGACTCGAAGGACACGGGCACGCTCCCCTCAGGTATAAGCATACCTTTATCCCCCTCCTAAACTCAACTCCCTCAGGCTCCAACCGCCTCGGATCCAGAGATGACACTTGCAATGGATGTCAACGCCTTCACCTCAGCCACCCCCCAAACCCTAACCCACCTCGCCACAAAGGCACCGCCACACCCTCCCCCTCTTTCAACCCCCTCCCTTATTTTCCGGACTGACGCACCCGATGGAAAAGGAGTAATAAACCTGCCCCCGAGGAGACTTCATCCGCGCATCGTTTGCCAAAAGCCTAATCCCGTCATTAATACCAAACTTACGCATTAAACGGGGAAAAGGACACTCAGCGAGATGAAACTAGATCGCCGAAGCTCTCTAGAGTCAAGATATCGATGGAAGGGGATAAAACCAATCCTAAAACTGATGAATCCATCCTTCTAACGATGAATTTCTAAACGATCGTAATCGAGAAGAAGACATGAAGCTATCGCGAGATAAGAATCATGGACCCTGAATGGCTGAGACCCCAAATATGACACGTCACCCGAAGGTTCAATTTCAATCACTGGGGTTGTAAGCACCATGGAGGATGTTCGCCGTACTTTTGCTCACACCCTAGTACTAGAAGGTGGCGTCTCAAGCATTTTCTGATAAACAGTGCGAACGTGTTTGACCGATTTTCCACGGTTCCTAGATTCTTGTAGCTCGACTGTCAAAAAGTTACGTTGCCTACTCTGGGTAAACGCCACCTCCTTTGCCACACTCTCCTCCACTGTCAAGCCGCCCTTAGCGGTCGGCTATGATACCTCGCTTGCGAGCTTGAACATTCATCATAAGGTTTCTTGCTGCTACGAGTACCGCATGGTGCCTCAACAAAATCAACCGTATATTAACGAATAGGAAAAACTCTAGCCATGCTAACAGTACTCGTACTCCCCCACTAACCCCACTATCATGAAAAACAAAAAAAACAAAAAAAATGTAAACACATAGCAGAATGCCTAGTAGGAATTAATATTTGATCCGGGGGACTATCTTTAGGTGGTGTTGGGAATGCAGGAGAGTTGCGTTGCCATGGATACTTTGTGCGCGACTAATCTTGTTAACCGGACAATATATATTTTTATGAGTCGGGAAACTACGCACCACTATGCTTTCCACCCAAGTCGAGCATTGGAATACCGATAGGCTAATTCACTAGGTGCTAGACACGACCGCATGTAGCATAAACAAGATTGGGGGAGAGGGGGAAGACGTGGAATCCTCTGTTTGCTTCTAACTTATCATAGGTCTGTGCTTATGTCTGCTGGGTTGTTTCCTGAGCGGCTCAGGCGGGATGGTAGCCTGTTGTTGTGCTCTTAGCCCTGATACACAAGCGCTGTATAGTACATGCAGCAAGGCTACCGCAGTGGCGACATGACAATGCAGGATCCGGGGAAAGCGGGGGGGCTGAATCAAAAAGTTTACTCACGCCACCCACCGTGGCCTATCTGATAGGAATCAAGTGAATTTCAGCCTTGAAAACACATGCAGGTGTTATCGTTGCCTGGTGCCAACCCGTGCTTCTGCCTTGTAGTGGCCAGACGAGCCGGCAGGGAGAAATACTGATACCTGCACTTATCCCTGTATAGGAGGCGGCAATTCGATTTTCGTGTTCGGGCCCAAAGTCTTATCAGAACATTAGAAGCACAATTTGGTATCGGCTCGGAATACAATATTGCCTAACGATTTTTGATGCTATTAGCGAGTCTCGCTACTCCCTGGCAGCCTCCGCTCCAGCACCACTCTCCAGCATCGAGATAATTAAACAGCCCTACCGAAGAAAAAAGGCAAAAAACCCCTCCTTTGCCAAACACTCGAAGGCTGATAAACCCGCCCGGCCCCCTGAACTATCCCTTCGACTGATGAGACACGCAGATTCCGCTCCTTCCGTTTACGGCAGCTCTATTCTGTGGCTCAGTAGCTCTGCCAAGCAAAAAGTGTGAAATATCGAGCTTTTATTGGTGAAAAGTTGCT
>Ga0307513_10000814_pt1 | contig 45451 bp, 28 predicted proteins | sample 15_EM_MG_FD_202174 | JGI IMG/M metagenome (GOLD analysis project Ga0307513, IMG submission 202174) | Populus trichocarpa ectomycorrhiza microbial communities from riparian zone in the Pacific Northwest, United States - 15_EM | ecosystem: Host-associated > Plants > Roots > Unclassified | place...
GACGCCGGGCGCGTCGCGATTGAGACACACGCGCGCGAGATCGCGCCCGCCGTTGACGCGCTTGTTCTGTCGGACGCGTGGGCGGGCTTGCGTCCGCACGGTGCGGACGATTGGCCTGTGTTGGGTGCGCCCGCCGACGTGCCGAACCTTTTTTACGCCACCGGGCATTACCGCAACGGCATCCTGCTCGCACCGCTGACGGGCGCGCTCGTCGCCGGGATGATCTTAGAGCGCGGCGCGACGCACCCGCTGCTGGAGGCGTTCACGCCCGAACGTTTTCGCCGCGCGTCGTCCTGCGCGGTGTGATGAATTAAAAGAGATGAGCTTTTCAAACCGCGACATGAGAATCACGCACAGGCGCACAGGCGCAAAGAAGACCGGCGTGCCGCCACACGGCGCGCGCCTCTCTGCTCGACAGGCTTCGGCTCTGCGCCCTTTCGCTCTGCGCCCTTTCGCTCTCCATCCTTCCAAGTCTTTCCTTCGCGCCTGTGCGCCTGTGCGTGAGACTTTCCGCCCGCTTCTCTTCGCGTCGCTCCTGCTCGCAACTCTCTGCTTCCCCACGCCGACTTTCGCGCAGACCGCGGCCTCTATCGCCGCGCCCGCACCGTCGCCCGACAGCGCGACGAGCGTCGCCGCGTTGTACGCGGAGGCCGAAGGCTACGCGCGAAAGCGATACGAGGCGTTCGAGCGTGAGGGCATCGGTTACAACGAGAAACTGGTCGAACAGGTCGAGCGCGAGCAGCGCACACTCGCCGCGCGTTACGCCGCCGAAGTCGCGTCGCGCGCCGCGCTCGATGCGCGCGAAGTTTTCCAACTCGGTCAACTCTACAACGTCGCCGACGACGCCGTGCGCGCCGTCCAGACGATGCGCCGTTTCCTCGACGCAAACCCGCGCGCCTCCCGCGACGAACAACAGACCGCGCTCTACGTCATCGCGCTGCAAACGGCAAAACACGATTCGCCCGTCGAAGCCGAAGCCGCGCTCGCGGAGTATTTGAAAGCGGCGTCGCCCGACGACGACGAGGCGCGTTATCGCTTGGAGAGCGCGCTGGCCGCAAACTATCGCGGGCGGAAACAGCCCGAGCAGGCCATCGCGCACGCGCGTGCTGCGCTCGCGGCGGCGAAGGAGTTGCACGCCGCGAAGCCTCTGGACGCGGCCACGCGCGACGCCGTGTTCTACCGCACGCTCTCCTTCATCCACGACGCCGCGCTCGACTTGAAGCGCACCGGCGAAGCCATCGACGCGTTGCAGGAACTCAGACGCCTGAGCGTCAGTTTCCCGTCTGCCGATCTCTACCGGCGCGCGACCGTGCTGCTCGGTCGCATCGTGCCGCCCGTGGCTTACGTGTCGAAGCCGGACGATCCGCTGTTTCGCATCGGCGGCGGCGCGCGTCTCGCGCCGGAGATCACGGTCAAAGATTGGATGGATCAAAAACCCGCGACGCTGGCGTCCCTGCGCGGGCGCGTCGTGCTGCTCGACTTCTGGGCGTTGTGGTGTACCCCCTGCCACGCCGTGCTGCCGCACATCGCCGGGTGGCAGGAGAAATATGAGAAGCGTGGTTTGAGCGTCGTCGCGCTCACCGAATATCGCAACACCGTGAACGGACGCCGCGTGCGGACGCCGCAAGAGGTCGGCGAACTTCGCAACTTCAAACGCGGAGCGCGCCTGCCCTTCGGCTTCGCCCTCGCCGACACGACCGCGACCGCCGACGCCTACGGCGTGACGACGATTCCGGTCGCCGTGTTGATTGATCGCAGCGGCGTCGTGCGCTTCATCAACGTCGGCGCGCACGATACGGACATCGAAGAGTTGCACCAGATGATCGTGCGACTGTTGGACGAAAAAGACGGCGGCGACTGACGGTTGGCGAGCGTAGAGGTTATGAAAAGATTTTTTGTTTCGGCGTCCGCCTTATGCTTCGGGGTCGCGTTGTTGTCGGCGGTGGCGGCCAACGTTCTCGCGCAGTCGGCGGACGCCGCGCGTGAGAACCAGCCGAAGGCGGAGGTGACGCCGACGCCGTCCGCCGCCGTGTTGCCGCCCTCGACGCTGCCCGCCGATGCGCGTGCGCTCTACGAGGACGCGTCGAAATATGTGGAGCGAAAATTCGACGAGTTCAAACTGAACCGTGTGCCGTTTAGTCGCGCGCTGGCGGCGGAGACTTTCCAGCAGCAACGCGACCTCGCCGCGCGCCACGCCGCCAAACTCGCCGCGCGTGGCAACCTCGCGGGCGCGGATCATTACTACCTCGGCCTGCTCTACGACCTCGCGGGAAAATCCGCCGAATCAATCGAACCGCTCCGCCGTTTTCTCGCCTCCCGCCCGGAGGGCACGAAGGAGCAGTTGCAAAACGCGCGGCTCATTCTCGGCGAGGAGTCCGCCGCCCTGAAACGCTTCGATGAGGCCGAGCGCGTGCTCGCCGATTACGCGCGCGGCGAACCCGCGACGCCGCAGGGACTCTTCAAACTTCACCATGCGCTCGCACGCGCTTACTCGGCGGACAAAAAAATCGAACGCAGTGCGACGCACGCGCGCGCCGCGTTCAAGGTGGCGAAGGAGTCGCCGGTCGTAGCGGGCGAAGAGTCAGACCGCGCGCGAATCATCGGCTCGGCGGCGGAGTTTTTGGCGGACGTGCTCGTGGACTTGAAGCAGGAGACGGAGGCCGCCGCGACGATGGAAGAGTTATTGCGCATCAGCCTCTCATTGCCGTCGGCGCAAATCTTCGCGGGCGCGTCGCGCTGGCTCGCGGCGAACGAACAGGAGAAGTTGATCGAGCGCGTGCTCGACGAAACGCCGCCCGCCGCTTCCGCCGCGACCGCGCCTGAGATCAACATCGTCGAGTGGATCGACCACAAGCCGTCGAAACTGTCAGACCTGCGCGGGCGCGTCGTGCTGCTCGACTTCTGGGCGACGTGGTGCGCGCCGTGTCGCTACACGATGCCGAAGTTGAAGACGCTCCACGACCGTTTCAAAAAAGACGGGCTGACGGTCATCGGACTCACGCAGTTTTTCGGGCGAGTCGGTAACGAAGTCCTGACGCCGAAGGAAGAGTTGGAACACCTGCGCTCCTACAAGAAAGAGTTGAAGCTGCCTTATGCCTTCGCCGTCGCGGCGGACGAAGACAACGACTTGCGCTACGGCGTGCGCTCGATCCCGACGGCCTTTCTGCTCGACCGGCGCGGGCGCGTCCGCTACATCTCCGTCGGCGCGGGCGAAGCCGACGACGTTGAACTCGCGCGCATCATTAAGCGGCTACTCGCCGAGCCATAAAGACGTGAATCATAAATCGTAAATAGAAAGAACAGATTTTCTCTATTCACGATTGACGATTCACGATTGACGGTTTTTATCGATTCACGATTTAGTTTTCCCTGTTGTAAGCTGGCTTAAGTTATGGAAGGTACTAATCTCAGTTTTTCGCTTATTATCGCGTTCGTCGGCGGGTTGGCGTCGTTTCTCAGCCCGTGCGTGCTGCCGCTCGTGCCGGGCTACATCTCGCTCATCTCCGGCGTCAGCATCGACCATTTGAGGGAAGGCACGCAGGCGCGGACGCAGGCGCGGCGCGCCGTGATGATGAACTCGCTCGCGTTCAACGCGGGGCTGTCTTTGATCTTCATCGCGCTCGGCGCGGCGGCGGGATTGATCGGCTCGGCCATCACGTCGAACCCGTGGGTGCGTATCATCGGCGGGCTGATCATCATCGCCTTCGGGTTGCAGTTGATGGGCGTCCTGAAGATCGGCGCGCTCTACCGCGACACGCGCAAGTTTTCGGACGAGAAGCCGCGCGGGATGCTCGGCTCGTTCACGCTCGGTCTGGCCTTCGCCGCCGGTTGGACGCCCTGCATCGGCCCGATCCTCGGCGGCATCCTCGGCCTCGCCGCGACGAGCGGTGGCTGGCAAAGCGGCCTCGTCCTCTCGGCCTTCTACGCCGCCGGGCTGGCCGTGCCGTTCCTGCTGACGGGGCTTGGCATCAATAAATTTTTGAGTTTCTACACGCGCTTCCGCCGTCACCTGCACAAGGTCGAAGTCGTCTCCGGCGTTTTGCTCATCGCCATCGGGCTGCTCGTCGCCACCAACAACGTGACGCGTCTCGCCAGTTATGCCTCCGTCCTGCCGAACCCGGAAACGTGGGTCAACTCATGGGCGAAGCGAAACCAGACGGGACAAGGCGGGACGACGAACGCGACGGCGACCAAGCCCGCGAGTTCCTACGCGCTCGCGCCCGACACGGAAATGAAGACGCTCGAAGGCGAGCCGTTTCGCGTCTCAAGTTTACGCGGGCGCGTCGTCGTGGTTAACTTCTGGGCGACGTGGTGCCTGCCCTGCCGCGCCGAGATTCCCGACTTCAACCGGATGCAGAAGGATTACGAGGCGCGTGGCTTCGCGGTCGTCGGCGTCTCATCGCACGACACGCCCGACATGATCCGCGACTTCCAGAGCGTCGTCAGACAGGAATACAAACTCGTCACGAGCGGCGACGATGCGCCCGCCGAATTTCAGACGGGGCCGGGTCGCCCCGCCACCTTCATCCTCGACCGCGAAGGACGCATCCGCGAACGCTTCATCGGCGAACGCGACCGCGCCACCTTCGACGCCGTCGTCCGCCCGCTCTTAGACGAACAGCCAGCGACCGCCAGCAATCAATGAAAGCCGCGCGAGACAAAACGCGCTCGATAGGAGTTGCAACCATGCGAAAAATTCTGAGCCTCGTCTTCTCCGTCATCTTCACGCTCACCGCGGTGGCCGCCGTGGGCGCGAGCGACACACACGAGTACGCGCCGATTCAGGAGAAGAAGATCAATTACAAGGATTGGACGTTTAAGCGTTTAGGGACGGGCGAGCCGGTGAATTTGCGCGAGTGGGCGCGGGGGAAGAAACTCGTGCTCGTCGTCTATCTCGCGCCGTGGTGCAACAACTGGAAGATGGAAGCTCCTGTGGTCGAACGTCTCTACGCGAAATATAAAGAGCAGGGCTTCGACGTGATCGGCGTGAGCAACTACGGGACGGAGCGCGACCAGCAGATTCACTTCAAGGACAAGACTCCGCCCTACACCGTCGTCATCGAATCCGACACGCGCGAGGCGCGCGACCAGACGACGCACTACGCTTATCGCCAACTGACGGGCGACGCGCGCAAGTGGGGGTCGCCTTATAACATCTTCCTCATGCCGTCGAAGCTCAAACACGACGGCGACGTGCTGACGGAGAAAGCCTGGATCACGAACGGCGAACTCGTCGAAGACGAGGCCGAAAAGTTTATCCGCAAGCATCTCGGCCTGAAGGAAGAGAAGAACGAGAAGAAAGAAAAGAGCGACGAGAAAGTGGCGTCGCAACCTTAAGCGAGAGTCGTAAACGGCGACGGCGCGTGTGAGCGCGGCCAAAAGCATTCACCCCAGAGAGCACAAAGTAAACAAACGCGGAAGTAGGAACGATGAACGCGGAAGTGAAGGCGAGTTGTCTTCACTTCCGCGTTCATCGTTCCTATTTCCGCGCTTCTACTAGAGCAAATTTCAATCGGCTGTACAACAGTAGGGGCAGGGCTCGTCCCTGCCCGTGCCTTACGTCACCACACGGGCAGGGACTAGCCCTGCCCCTACTGTTATAGCGATTGTTCTACCTCCATCTGAACATTACTCTAGTTGGGTCACCTACAACGTCGTTACTGCCTGAAAGGTAAAACAGAATGGTCATTGTTGTTGTGACGAAAATAATAATTCTACAAAAGAAATTTTGTGGAATTGTACTTGTCTCAAACTAAGGATTGAGTTTTGCTGAGGATAGCAGTAAAAGTGTCCCGCTGGCGTAATCTATGCGTTGGGCGGCTGAGGCCATGAGCAATTAGTGGAAATGGAGGCAACGATGGCGAGAATTACCGGAATCGGCGGCGTCTTCTTCAAGAGTAGGAACGACAGTGCCGCGCTTGCAAACTGGTATCACAAGCACTTAGGCATGCCACTGGAGAGCTTCGGCGGCGCGGTCCTGAGATGGCCGGATGACGAGGCCGAGGACAAGGGACTCACCGTCTGGCACATCGCGGAAAAAGAGAGCCAGTGGTTCAGCCCCAGTGAGTCGCCTTTCATGATCAACTATCGGGTTGACGATCTTGACGAGATGATCGCGCAGCTCAGCGCGGGCGGGGTCGAAATCGTCGGCGGCCCTGAATCGCATGAAAACGGGAAGTTCGCGTGGATCATGGATCCGGAGGGGAATAAGGTCGAGCTGTGGGAGCCGATGATTTGGGATGAAAAGAATAAGAGTGCCTGAAGTTCTGGTCCAGGCCGCCCAACACATCGTTGGACGCGAGCGGCGGGAGTGTGTTTCGTAACTTGATTCGTCCGGCGATGCTTGAATGAATTCGCGCCGCGTCAACTCCGACGTTAGATCAACTTTTCTAATTTCACGAAATAACTCTTCTGTTGAATTCGCAAGAGATGCAAAGAGGAAGCACTCGTAAATGCCTTACTCTGTCTGAACTTTGCGGCTTTGCGCTGCGTCGCGGCGGTGGAGTCTTAACTTTTTATACTCAATCCAACTCGCTATAAAGCGGGACGGATGCTCTCATAGTGCAAACGGGTTCGATGACAGGCAAAAAGAGATGCCGCGATTGATCGTCGCGGCATCTTCAGGTTGGTTAGATGTAATTCGGTTTGTAGATGGCTCAGGGTCGGCCCAGAATGCCTCCCAGAATACTACCGATGCCGCTGCCCGTGTTGTTGCCCCTTCTGTAGTCGCCATTGTTGTTGTAACCATCATACTGGCGAAACCCCGCGTCATAGCCCCGCACGAAGCCATCGCGGAAAGCCTGCGATGAAGCGTCCTTGTAATAGTGCGACCGTTGCGGGCTGTAGCTCTGCCTGCGTTGCGCATCGCTCGCACCGGTGTTCAAACCGGCCTGATAGCCCTGATTCATTGCAATCTGGTAGGCATTATTGTTGTAGCCGCCATTGTTGCCATAACCACGATTGCGGCCATAACTACCATTGTTGCCATAACCGTCATTACGTCTGACACGATCATTGCGGCTACGGTTGTTGCGTTGATTGCGAATCTGGCGGTCGCGGTCGCGACGTTGCCATTGGCCGTCGTTGCGATTCTGTGCCTGAGCGGTCGTGCTCGACATGATTCCGATTCCAGAAACTAAAGAGATAGCTAAGATAGCTCCTCCGATTTTGCCCTTGAAGTTGATTGATTTCATTTCCTGTCCCCCTCAAGATAAGAGAGAGCAAGCTGTATGCCATCGGATGGGTAATATAAGAGCCGTCGATTTTCCGGCAATCGCACCAATGGTCGGGTAAAGCCTGAAAAACCTGATGACCATTTAGTGTAGAGATGGAGCAGATCAGTCGTCGGCTCTACCGGAAGGGGTGGAAGAAATTTCAGTGTGAGGTTGTCATTTGTGAGGTTGTCATTACGTTAATAGGAGTGGCGGGACATGCCCCGCCACTCCTATTTTATCGCCCGCTTTGCGAGTGTTACCGGCTCTCAAAGAAATTAGCCCTTACCGCCCGCTCTCTTGCTCCCTCCGCCGCCGGTCGGGCGCATCGGGCGTGGCTCAGACCTTGTGTTCGGACTCTTGTACCTACCGGGATTTTCCCGGCTTCGCGGAGATGGCATCACCGGATGATCTCCAGTGGTCGGCCACTGCCGGGTCGGTCGGTTGTAGATACGCCGCCCCGGATAGTAATAGCCATAAGGCCAACCTAAACTCGCACGATAGCCGAAGCCGTAGGGCGACCCCCAACCCGAAGAGAAGGGGAGGAACGTGCGATACCCGAAGGCCGAGTCGTACACCCAGAGTCCGTAAGGCGAATAACGCGACGGCCAGTAGGTATTACTGCTCAGGTAAGTGTTGAGAGCAGTCTCAACCTCGCCGTTCCCCAACTGCCGGTTGGCTGCGACGAGGGTCTGCGCCCGCTCGCGGCTCCATGTGTCGAACACATCCTGAGCGTTCTTATCGAATGAAGATTTATTTTGCGCGGTGAGTTCGCCGGATGCGTTCATGGTCAAGATTTCATTCTTCTTAACTTTGATTTCGCCTGCCGCGCCCCCGACGCGCACTTCACCTTTACGAACCAGCAACTCGGTCGCATCGCGATTAACGTTGACGCGGTAGAGTCCCTTCTTGGTAAGGACGATGTTGCCGTGCGGCGTGCGTATCTCCGTCGAAGAGTCCTTCGCGTCGGTGGTGATCTCGGCGATGGCGCTCCCGCCTTCCACACGCAGGCGGACGTGTTCGAGAGAGGTGTCTAACATCTCGACCGTCGAACTCGTGCCGACCCGAAAATACGACCCCGGCGTAAGTAGGATTTCCACCGAGCCGTTTTGTCCCGTCTCGACCACATCGCCCGCTTCGAGATCGACGCTCGTTGTCAGCGGCAGTTCGCCGCTGTCGCCGCGCTTCTTCAGTACCGCCCGCCCGGCAACCAGATTAACCGCCCCGGCGCGCGCCGAGATGACGAAGCGGCTCCTTCCTCTCGACTCCGCTACGGGAGGCTGAGAAGCATCAACCGTCTGAGTTTGAGCGTAAGCTGTCCCGCCCGTTACAACACAGGCCACGGCAACGGCTGCGGCGGCCTGCCTGATAAAACTTAATTTTCTCATAACAATTTATCCTGCGTTGCGACTAATGATTATTTCTCGTCGGCTCTGAAAGGGAGACTTTGACTAATGATATGACTTCAGGTGGTTAAAATCAACTTGCTTAAAATTGGCGGTGTTCTAATAGCGTGTTGCCGGTTGTCAGGAAAGTTTCAGGGCTGGCGAACGTGTCTTGACACGTTCGCCAGCCCTGCGACCGAGGATGATGGTGTGAGCGGTTTCTCCTGCGGTCAGTTTACGCCGACGACGCTCGCATCGAGAGACTCTCGAACTTTGCGTGCCAGCGCGTTCGGCGTAAACGGCTTTTCGATAAAGGCCATGCCCTCGTCGAGCACGCCGTGATGGACGATGGCGTCGTCCGTGTAACCGGACATGTAGAGCACGCGCATCTCCGGTCGCAGCGGCATCAAACGTTCCGCTAACTCGCGCCCGCTCATCTGCGGCATCACGACATCGGTGAGCATCAAATGAATCGGCCCCTTGTGCTGTTCGCAGACGGCCAATGCCTCACTGCCACGGCTCGATTCGAGGACGTGATACCCGCTCATCCGCAGAATCTCATGCGTCATGTCGCGTACTATTTCCTCGTCTTCGACCAGTAACACAGTCTCGGTTCCGGCGGGCGCTTCGTCATGGTTGCTGCTGGCCTCAAAAGTTTCGACGGTCTTATCCGTGCGCGGCAGGTATATTTTAAAAGTCGTGCCGCGCCCCACCTCGCTATAGACCCAGATGTTGCCGCCCGATTGCTTGACGATGCCGAAGACGGTCGAGAGGCCGAGTCCGGTCCCTTTGCCCACCTCTTTCGTCGTAAAGAACGGCTCGAATATTCGCTCGCGCGTGGCATCATCCATCCCACACCCGGTATCGCTGACCGCGAGCATGACGTACCAGCCCGGAGTCACAGAGACGTGGCGGCGGGCATATTCTTCATCTATGTAGATGTTGGACGTTTCGATGGTGAGCTTGCCGCACCGGGGCATGGCATCGCGGGCGTTGACTGAAAGATTCATCAACACTTGCCCGATCTGGCCGGGGTCGGCTTTGATCTTACCCAGCGAAGGTTCGAGCACGGTCAGCAGATCGATGTCTTCGCCTATCAACCGGCGTAAGAGTTTGTTGGTTTCGACCACCACGTCGTTCAGATCGAGCACCTTCGGTTGCAGCACTTGTTTACGACTGAAGGCGAGAAGTTGACGAGTCAGGGCGGCGGCGCGGTCGCTCGCGCTTTTAATCACTTCGACATTGCGGCGCAGCGGGTCGTCCGCGCCAAGCCGTCGCAACGAGAGTTCGCTGTGGCCTGAGATGGCCGTTAAGAGATTGTTGAAATCGTGCGCCACGCCGCCCGCCAGTTTGCCGACCGCTTCCATCTTCTGCGACTGGCGGAGTTGCTCTTCGGTCGCATTAAGAGTCTCTTCGGCGCGTTTGCGCTCGGTGATGTCGCTCGCCAGAACGACCTCCGCATTTCTCTCGTCGAAGATCAACCGATGCGAGGTGATCTCCACATCAATAATCGTCCCGTCTTTCTTCCGGTGTCGCCAACTGCCGGTTTGATTGTTTCCGCCGGACGCGTTTGAATCATTCTCGCTCTGCGAAGCGGAAGCTTCGGCGGGACGAATGTCCCGGATGGTCATGCCGAGAAACTCTTCACGCGAATACCCGTAGTGGCGGATGGCGGCTTCGTTGACGGCCAGAAAAGTGAGTGCGTCGAGGTCGTAGACCCACATCGGGAACGGGTTGCTTTCAAACAGCAGGCGATAGCGTTTCTCCGACTCGCGTAAAGCCTCTTCCGTCAGCTTGTGTTCCGTGACCTCTTTTTCCAGTTCGAGGTTGGTGGCCGCGAGTTGCACGGTGCGTTCGGCCACACGATTTTCCAAACCTTTATTCAGCTTTTCGCTTTCAGCCGTCCGTTCGGCGATGTCGCCCATCTCGCCCATGCCGCGCAAGATGGCGATCACGAGGAACGTGTCTTCAAAGAGAACCCATCCGGCGTGTTCGAGCCAACGCCAACTGCTGACCGTGAGCACGCCATAGACAGATTCAGGCCAGAACATTCCGCGCAGGAAATGATCCGCCGCCACTATGACGGTGGCCGGAATGAGCACCCGCCAGTCTCTGTAGAATGAGAGAAAAGCCAGTGAGCCGAAGACGTGAAAGTGCGTCTCGATGCGTCCTCCGGTGAGATGAATGAGCAGCGACGACATCAGCATTTGCGCAATCGCAATGATGTAGCGAGTTGAGGTCTTGCCCGGACGCGTGAGCGCCAGAGTGATGGGAAAGATACTCACGACCGCGCCCAGAAACACGGCGACCCAGACGTGTATGTGGGTCTGACTATTTGGCCCCGCCCACGTCTTCGGCGAGAGCCACAGCGCAGCCGCGATGCCCGCCATCCACTGAATCCCCATCAGGACGGCGAACATCCGGTCGGTGCGTTTGAAGATGGACTGCTGGTGTTCCGTATAGAGGTCTTTCACGCGCTGTTGAAAAGATTCCTCCGCGTACCACTTAGTGGTGATCCTTTTCATGGATGTCCTCCTTTCCTGTCGGGCATTCGGTTTCGGCAAAGAGCGGGCAGCCGAAAACGGGCGTCTCCTTTTGCGCGACTTCATCCGTGGTGAGCAGCGAGACGACGGCGTCGCGTCCCGCGTTGTCGCCCGCGTGGCCGCGCTCGCTCGTAATCCCGCCGCTAAAGAGCAATGTCCCCGCCGTGTTATAGAGCATGGTCTGGCCGGAGGTCGCCGCGTGGAAACGTCCGGCCTCGACGCCTTCATCATCACGCACGACCACCACGCCGGGGATCGCCGCCGCGCTTGCCAGTAGATCGGTTTGCACCCACTCGTCGGAGAAGTTCGGCGGCTTGACGAAGAGCACGTAAGCCTTCACCCGACCCTGTGCCTGAGTCATGAGTCGGGCCAGTTCGCCGATACTCGCACGCGTGCAGGGGCAGTGTGGATGAGCCAACATGACGAGCGTCGCAACATCGGGGGCGCGCTCGATACGACTCCCGGCAGGCCAGAGGCCGGGAGCGGCGGCGGCCAGACCCGGCGTGCTTTCGTAGTTCCAGATAAAGCCGATTCCCGCGCCGACCAACAACAGCCATAAGGCACTCGTGGCAGTCAGAATCAACCTGTTCTTTTTAAGGGTCATCAAGAGCGGTTCCTAAACTGAATGTTTTAGGTGGTGACGGAGAAACATCTCCGAATTTGGGTGGAAGCGGCGGAAGTTAATAACAGAAAGTGTCAGCGCATCCGCTGATTGACCGAAGGCATTGCCTGCGATAGTGCAAATTGACCTGATATTTCGCCACAACAGCGCAAATCCCCGCTGTCGAGTATTTCCTCAACAATTCCTAGCAAAGATAATGCCAGTAAACCTTTGGAGATATGTGCGGGAGGGAACTTTACGAAGGCCGGTAATAAATCTTGTGCGACGTTAACATTGCCGCTCTCGGGTCAGCGCGTTATTTGTCGGCGACTGGTGGCCGGTTGCGGAAGAGGTTTGGCCTCCTCATCACTATGTGTCATTACTAAACGGGGCTAAAATATTTTACGCAGCGCTACTCTTAAACAAGCCTGATGCATGAGGGCGACCGTGATCGAACTCGCCTTCATCAACTAAACACGGAGACTCGAAACAACATGTACGTTAGACACAAAGCCGCACGCACGCTCGTCGTCATCCTGCTGCTGTTATGCCACGCCGCGTTCGCCGCGCCTTCGGTTAAATGGACTGAGGCGGAAGCCAACGAATGGTACAGGCGACAGCCGTTTCTCGTCGGCAGCAATTACAATCCCGCGACGGCGATCAACGAGTTGGAGATGTGGCAGGCGGAGACTTTCGACCCCAAGCGCATCGACCTCGAACTCGGTTGGGCCGAGAACATCGGCATGAACACGATGCGCGTTTACCTGCACGACCTCCCCTACAAGCAAGACCCCGAAGGCTTCAAGCGGCGCATCAATGCGTTTCTACAGATCGCCGACAAGCACCGGATTCGTCCGATGTTCGTCCTGTTCGATTCATGCTGGGACCCGTTTCCCATCGCGGGCAAACAGCGCGAACCGCGACCGGGCGTACACAACTCCGGCTGGATGCAATCACCCGGCAAGGTCGCGCTCGAAGACCCTGCGGAGTATCCGCGTCTCGAAGCTTACGTTAAAGGAATCGTCGGCGCGTTCAGGGAAGACAAGCGCATTCTCGCGTGGGACATCTGGAACGAACCGGACAACATGAACGACCCCGCCTACATCAGCCTCGAACCGAAGAACAAGGTCGAACTCGTTCTCGCTCTCCTGCCGCAGGCGTTCCAGTGGGCGCGCGAGGCGGGCGCGACGCAGCCGCTCACCTCCGGCGTGTGGAAGGGCGGCGATTGGTCGAACCCGCGTGAGTTGACGGCGATGGAGATCACGCAACTCCACCTCTCCGACATCATCACGTTCCATAACTACGACGCGCCTGAAAGTTTCGAGCGGCGCATCAAGCAGCTGCAGCGTTACAACCGTCCGATTCTATGCACCGAATACATGGCGCGCGGCAACGGCAGCACGTTCGAGGGCAGCCTGCCCATCGCCAAGCGTTACCACGTCGCGGCGATCAACTGGGGACTGGTTCAAGGAAAATCGCAGACGCACCTGCCGTGGGATTCGTGGCGGCGTCCTTACACGGACCGCGAACCCGCCATCTGGTTCCACGAGGTCTTTCGCACGGACGGAACGCCTTACCGCGTAGAAGAAGTGGAACTCATCAAGCGACTCACGGGCAAAGTTCAAGCTGCGCGAGCCGGGGCATCGCTCAATCGTTGAAGATGATTTGCGACTCTTCACGACGATAGTTGTGTCTCGAAAACGATTCTAGGTTATAAAAGGTAGTGAGCCAGTCCGAACAACTCTCTATACAGAGAGAAAAACTAGACAAAAGAAGGTGACAACACATGAGTGAAGAAACGCAACTGATCGCGCTCGCAACTCTCTTTCAAGACGGAACGAGCATCCGCGGCAAGATTCCGGTTCCTTTGGTGAAAGCTCTCCGGGCGAAGGGCGGCGATGTGCTGGCTTTCGAACGCCGCGCTGACGGGACAGTGATCGTCCGCAAATCCACTGCCGCCGAACGCAAGGCAGGGAACAGCACGCAGAGTGGCCGGAAGTAGTTCTCGGTCGAAACGCACTGAGCCACGATCCGTTGGTGTGCTTCTCGCGGTCGGCTGGTGAAGTTCACCGCGCCCGTCAGGGAAGCGCCGGTCACGCAAGGTAAATGTGAAGATGGCAGAGACGAAGCCGCCCAGAGCATTTCAGGAAGAGCAGAGTTTTTTAACCGCCGTGTTGGAGCAGGTCGAAGATGCCATCGTCGCCTGTAACTCCGAAGGCGTCCTCACTCTCTTCAACCGGGCGGCGCGGGAAATTCACGGTTTACCGGAGCAGCCGATGCCCGCGGAAGAGTGGGCCGGGTACTACGATCTCTATTTGCCCGGCGGCGCGACGCGGATGAACAAGGAGGACGTTCCCCTGTTTCGCGCTTTGCAGGGCGAGCATGTGAGCGATGTCGAAATGGTGATCGCGCCGAAGGCGGGCGCGCCGCGCACGTTACTGGCAAACGCGCGTCCGCTCTTTGGCACGAACGGTGAAAAACTGGGCGCTATCGCCGTCATGCACGACATCACCGAGCAGAAGCGGACGCAGGATAACCTCAGACACGAGAGCGCGCTGATGCAAGCCCTGATGGATAACATCCCCGACGCGATCTACTTCAAAGACACCGAGAGCCGCTTCACGCGCGTGAACCGTCACGCCCCGTATCGCGGCAACAACGAGCCTGCGGACGTGATCGGCAAGACCGACTTTGATTTCTTTATCGAAGCGCACGCGCGCGCCGCTTACGAAGACGAGCAGCGGATCATGCGCACGGGGCAGCCGATCATTGATAAGGTCGAACAGGAAACATACCCGGACGGATCGGTCACGTGGCTCTCGACCACGAAGGTTCCGATCTTGGACGCGGCGGGGAGAGTGGCGGGACTCGTCGGCATCTCGCGCGACATCACCGAGCGCAAACTGGCGGAGGAAGAACGCATCCGGTTCGTCCGCGAGCAGACTGCGCGCGAGGAGGCGGAGGCGGCCAACCGTTTCAAAGACGAATTTCTGGCCGTAGTCTCACACGAGTTGCGGACGCCGCTGACGGCCATTCTCGGTTGGGCGCACATGCTGCGCGCCGGTCAACTCGACGACAAACACGCGACCAATGCGCTTGAGATCATCGAACGTAATGCGCGTTCGCAATCGCAGTTGATTGACGATCTGCTCGACGTGTCGAGGATCATTACAGGCAAGTTGCGCCTCGACGTGCGGCAGATTGACCCCGCTTCATTTATCGAATCGGCCATCGAGGCTCTCCGCCCGGTGGCCGCGTCGAAAGAGGTGCGGATTCAGAAGTTGATGGATGCGGACGTGATCTCCGTCGCGGGCGATCCGTCCCGCCTGCAACAGGTCGTGTGGAACTTACTCTCGAACGCCATCAAGTTCACGCCGAAAGGCGGGCGCGTGCAGGTCAGGTTGGAGCGCACCGACTCGCACGTCGAGATCGCGGTCAGCGATACGGGCGTCGGGATCAAGCCGGAGTTTCTGCCGCATGTCTTTGAACGCTTCCGGCAGGCCGACCAGACGACGACGCGCCAGCACGGCGGACTCGGTCTGGGGCTGGCAATCGTCCGCCACCTCGTCGAACTTCACGGCGGCTCTGTGCAGGCCGAGAGTCAGGGTGAAGGGCAGGGGGCGACTTTCGTGATGCGGCTTCCGGTTGTGCCCGTCTATCAGAAAGAGAACGTTGCCGAGCGCGTCCACGCGACGACCGCTGATGCGCTTCCCACATACGAGTGTTCCGACAGGTTGGACGGCTTGAAGGTGCTGGTCGTGGATGACGAAGCCGACACGCGCGAACTATTGAAGATTGCGCTCGGGCAATGTGGCGCGGACGTGATAACCGCCGGTTCAACTCAAGAGGCGCTCGGAGCCATCGAAAAAGAAAGACCCGCGATCCTTGTCAGCGACATCGGTCTGCCCCAAGAGGACGGTTATGAGTTGATCAGGAAAATAAGGGCGTTGCCTGCTGCGCACGGAGGTCAAATACCGGCGATTGCCTTGACCGCGTATGCGAGAACGGGAGACAGGCTGCGCGCGCTCGGGGCGGGCTACCAGATACACGTTACCAAGCCGGTTGAGTTGACCGAGTTGGTGACGGCGATGGCAGGTCTGGTTAGAGACACGGATCGGGTCGAGTAAAAAAGCTGCAACTGATCTTTGACACGAATGTTCGGCGGCGGCGTCGTCTCTCTAGAAACGTGCTCGCGTGTTAATGGATCACTGTTTGAGCCGTTTATCTCGTCGAGGGCAACGATGCAAAAGTATATGATTGAGACTCGTGGGTTGACGCGCCGCTTCGGGACGCAACTCGCCGTGGATGATTTGAACTTGCAAGCCCCGGAAGCCGGTGTCTATGGATTTCTGGGGCCGAACGGCGCGGGCAAGACCACCGCCATCCGTATGCTGCTCGGTCTGATCCGGCCCGACGCAGGTGAAGTGCATTTATTCGGCGCGCCGCTGGCCGCCAACCGTCAATCGCTGATGCGGCGCGTGGGCGCGTTGGTCGAAGCGCCCTCCCTCTATCCACACCTGACGGGGCGCGAAAATCTGGAAGTCACCCGCCGGATGCTCGGCGCGCCGCGTGCGCTGATCGACCGCGCGCTCGACAGCATCCAACTGGCGCAGGACGCACACCGGCGCGTGCGCGAGTATTCGCTCGGGATGCGTCAGCGACTCGGTTTGGCGTTGGCGCTGCTGAACAAACCCGAACTGTTGATTCTGGACGAACCGACCAACGGCCTCGACCCCGCAGGCATTCACGAGATGCGTGATCTGATCCGTCGCCTGCCCGCCGAGTTCGGCGTCACCGTATTCCTTTCCAGCCACCTGCTCAGCGAAGTCGAGCAGATCGCCAGCCACATCGGCATCATTCACGGAGGCCGCCTGTTGTTTCAGGGCACGTTGTCCGAATTGCAGGACGCACATCGAGCGCAACTGACCCTCGGCGTAAATCAGCCCGAACAGGCGATCCATTGCCTGACCGCTGCCGGGTGGGGTGTGCAGAGACGCGCCGACGGGCTGTTGAGCGTCTCGGCCACCACGTCCGAGGACGCCGTCCGAATCAACAACCTGCTCGTCGGCCAACGCCTCGAAGTCTTCCATCTTGCTCCGGCGCAGGCTTCGCTCGAAGACATCTTCTTAACCCTGACGGGCGGCAAGCCCGCCGCAAGGAGGGCCGCCTGATGTCCATGCTACGCGTGCTCCATGCAGAACTGTTGAAGTTGAAACGCACTCTGGCCTTCCGCGTGATCTTCGTCCTGCCGCTGCTGGTCGCGCTGCTGCAATTCTTCGTCCTATGGCGAGCGCGGAAATTCGGCGCAGACTTCAAGCTGTGGGAGACGCTGCCAAAAAATATGCTCGCCATCTGGGCGATCTTTATGATGCCGCTGCTGATCACGCTGGAAACGGCCTTGCTCAACGGCATCGAGCATAGCGATAAACAGTGGAAACATATTTTCGCGTTGCCGATCCCGCGCCACACGGTCTACCTCGCCAAGTTCGTCGTGGCGCAAGTTCTGATCGCTATCAGCACGCTGTTCCTCTGCGTGCTGACGGTGCTCGTCGGTCTGGCAGCCATGCAACTGCGACCGGAACTGGCGCACTCCGGCGCGGTTCCTTACGGATGGCTTGCAAAATACGCGACTATGGTTTGGCTGGCCGCGTGGCTGATCATCGCGATTCACACGTGGGTCAGCATTCGCTGGTCGGGCTTTGCGCTGCCGCTCGGCGCAGGTATCGGCGGGACGTTCTTCGCGCTCTTCGCCGCCAGCGCGTCCGTCGGCAAATACTATCCGTGGTTGTTGCCGATGAACGTTTTTACGGAGGAGCGATTTACGGTTGCGCTCCTGCTCGGCGTCGTCGGCGGAGTAGTTGCGGCGTTGCTGGGTTGTCTTGAGTTTGTGCGCCGCGACGTGGCTTAGCCCGGTTAATAGACTAGAGCAATTTTCAGACGGAAGTAGAACAATCGCTATAACTGTAGGGGCAGGGCTAGTCCCTGCCCGTGTGGTTACCCAAGCGAGCGGGCAGGGACAAGCCCTGCCCCTACATCTCTACTGCCGATTGAATTTTGCTCTATATCGAACTCACGCCGGCTTACAGTTTATGGTTGACCGAACCTCAGACGGTACTCGACCGAGTTCATGAAGCCGTTGACCATCGCGCGCACGTTCTGCGGGTCTTCGTTGATGACTTTCAGCCACGCGTTATAGCCGTCGGCTTCGGGCGCGCGTCTCAGGTAGCCGTAATACTGCATCGCCACGAACGCGCGGTTGTACTCCGCCGCGCTCACCTGATCCGAATCCGCCACCGCTCTCAACGCCTGCGCGCGTGTGAGCGTGCCGGAGTCGAGACGGTTCGAGATGTCTGCGCCCGTCAGCGTCAGCTTGTTCGTGCCGTCGGGGTTGGCCGGGTCCGGCGTGTTGATCTGTGTCACGCCATAGAGTTGCATCAGCGCGGCCACGTAGGCGGCGTTGGTCATCGCGCCGTAGCGGTTCGTAAACTCCTGTCGCTGGACGAAGGCGGCGGCGAACGCGCTTTTCTTTTGATAGACCTCCTGCGGCGTCTGTCCCGTGACGCTTCTCATGTCGGCGACGATCTCGGCGTAGGTGGGCAGCCTGTCGAACGCGAGTTTGTAGAAGCGGTAAACGAAAGCTCCCTTCATTTGAAACTCCGCCGAGCCGAAGAAACTTTGCGAGACGGTGATGCGGTCGCACGAGGGGTCGTTCACGTTCGCGCAACGGTTCAACACTGCGCTCCACGGCTCGCCCGCCTCCGGCTCGCGCGAGAGGAAGTCGAGATAGTGCTGGCGGACGAAGAACGGGGTCGAGAAGGCGGGGTTTGCGGAGGGCGACGTGTCGTTGTCAGTAATGAGCACCTGCGCGTGGTTCGCCGCCCCCATCCCGCCGCCGTCGGGCGTGCGCAGTTGCACATGCAGAAACTCCTGACCCTCGACGTAAGCGTCATCTATGATGGGGACGACGACCGTCTTCTCGGTTTCGCCCGCCTCGAACCTGAGCGTTTCGACGGTCGTGGCATAGTCGCAGCGCGCATAAGCAGCCCCGGAGAGGTAACTGCATGGCGCGCCCGAGTCGCTATCATTGGTCAGGAAATCCACCGAAACCTGACTCGAAAGATCGCCCGCGCGCAGGACTTTAACCACCAGCCGTCCATCCCCTTCGCCGACCGTATACGTTCCCGTACTCGCCACATTCAATGACAGGATGGAGGGCATCGGCGTCGGCGTCGGCGTGGGACTCGGCGTCGGGGTCGGCACGGGGGTAGAGGCGGCTGCGGCCTTCCACGCCGGGTGCGTGTTGTACCTGTCGTTATTCGTGATTCTGGTTTCGTTGCTGCCGTCGGCGTTGATCGCGTAGATGACGCCGCCCCGGCTATACGCGATCTTCGTGCCGTCGGGCGACCACGTGGGATTGATGGCGGCGGAGGCCATGCTCGTGAGGGTCGTCTGCCCGCTGCCGTCGGCGTTCATCAACGCAATCTGCGATTGACCGCCGCCGCTCATCGCCTCTCCCCGCACGAAAACGATCTTCGTGCCGTCGGGCGACCAGCGCGGGTCCCTGAAACTCCCTTCGCCGCTCGTCAGTCTCACCTGTCCAGTGCCGTCTGCGTTCATCACATATATGTGTGAGCCGGTCAGGTCGCCGATCACGTATGCTATTTTGCTGCCATCGGGCGACCAGCTAAGCCCGAAAGTAGCGATCCTCAACTGCGTCTGAATCGCTCCCCCAGTGTCGCTCACGATGATGTTGACGCCGGTGCTGTACATGATCCTTTGGCCGTCCGGCGACCACTGCGGAGAAGTCTCCCAAACTTGCGCGCCGGAGAGTTTCCGCAAATTACTGCCGTTGGCATCCGCCAGATAAATTCCCCCGTCTTTCACGAAAGCGAGCCGCGCGCCGTCGGGCGACCATTGCGGGTTGGTGTCATGAAACACGTTGTTGACGAGCACCGCTTCGTTGCTCCCGTTCGCGTCTATCACATGCAGGTTCGATTGCCCGTGCCAATTACTCTCAAACGCGATTGCGCCGCTCAGATTGGCGATGGGGGTTGGGGTGGGCGTCGGGGAAGGCGTCGGCGTCGGCTTTGGCCGCATCGTCCCGACAAAGTTCAGGTTCAGCCGGTCTTCCGACAGGCCGCTGACGGAGGCATTGACGGGCGTGAAGTGGCCGTCGGGACTGTAGGGCGAAATCCAGTAGTCGCGCGTCGCGGGAACCTCGAAGAGGTAATAGCCGTCGGCGTCGGAGGTGGTCTGCGCGATCAAAGCAGCCGGGGTGGTGATGCTGACGGTCACGCCCCCGATGCCGACGTTGTTCGCATCAACCAACCTGCCGCCGACTTTGAAGCGCACCAGCTTTGACGTGAAATCGACGCCGTTGACATCGCCGTCCGTGATCGTGATCGTCCGGCTCGCGGGAGTGACGATCTGGAATCGTCCCGAGACGCTCAGAGTGTACGTGCCTGCGGGCAGCCCACGGAGCCTGTAACCGGTGCTGCTCCCGAAGAAGTTGATCGGGTAGGTCCTCGTCTTCGGCCCGGTCAAACTCAAGACCATGTCGCCGGTGTAGCCTTCGGGTGTAATTTGCCCGGCGATAGAGTAAGTCCGCGTGAGACAGGAGGCGTTGTTGCTGACGTAGGCGTCTATTTGCTGGCGGGAGAACGGGCAGAAGGAGCGCGAATAGCCGACGTTACTCTGCATGATCGAGTTGAAACAGTCGCCCGCGCCCGCTTCCTGATCCGGGTGCGTCGCGCCGAGGTTATGGCCGAGTTCGTGTGCCGTAAGCCCGACTTTGATGTCCGTCTCGTGCAGTAATTGAGACACGCCGTAGGCTCTCGTCGGCGTCTGGCAGACGACGCCGATCTCGGCGCTGCCGATCACATTCCCGTCCAAATCTTTCCCCGTCCAACGGTGCGCCACGTCGCGTGTGATGTGCGTGAAGTTGCCGTTCCAGTAGTTCTTAAATTCGTTGAGCGCAAGGCCGGGATGGTTCGACTCATAAGGATCGCCGGGCGTCGCCCAACTGTGCTGGTAAACCACGCTGAAACTAAGCCCGAGTTCGTTCTGATAAACCCCTTCGATCAAATTCAAAGTGCTTAGAATCTCGTCGTTGGCGGCCTCGGAACCGCCTAACGCGGTGACATATTCATAGTCGGCTTCGGTGGCGAGTTCGATCTCGCGGTTGAGGGGCAGCGCGCTCGTGTCCGCGTCGGGCGCGATGGACAACGAGTGCGAATCAGGCGAACCTGTCGGCGAGAGTTCCTCGCTCGCCCGCTTCATCTTTTCACTCACGCTGGCGTCGCATGAGACGGGCGCGGTGTCGATGACATCCGATTCCTTATAAAAGAGAAAGTCCGTAGGGGCAGCCGTCTTGGAATATTTACGCTTCGTCTCGACGAAATACTTCTCGCCGTCCATGAGAATCAGACCTTCAACGGTGGCGTTGTCAATCGTGAAGCGGGCCTCCGCCCGCTCCTTGCCGCGCACGCGGCCTCTGAACGTCCGAACCGGGGCGGCATTGAGGGCGCGAACCTCTCCGCCGTCGCGCGCTTCCTCGGCGCGATAATTGGCCGCCCGGATGTCGTTCGGTTCCAGTTCAAGCTCAAGCGTTTCGCCCGCGACGACGAGCGACAGTTTCCCGCTTTTTCGCACCTGAGCGGCAACCTGCCCGGTATCGAGTTTGAGGGTGTCGTATTTTCTGAAAACTTTCTCGATTTTCCGCGTTTCAAAGTCCTGCTGCTCGGAGGCCGTTGGCGTGTGGGCGGGCGCGGCGTCCGACGACTGCGCACGCATTTCGACCTCCGCGACTTCGGACGCGCTCTTGACCGCTAGCGAGGCGAACAGCGACCCGCTCAGGACGAACAAAGCGATGAAAAAGCGCACCGGGCGGCGAACAGTTTTCGGGATTTTTGTGCGGCGAGGGTATTCCATATGTTATTGATTTTAGAGGCGTTGCCACTTTAAGGTGAACGCCCGTCGAGAAGTTATCTAAAGCCCCTCGATGCGGTGGCTAAAGCGTAATTGCTGCCGAAAATGAAGCGAAACCTATCATTTCATTCATTTACACGCCAAAGAGTAATTAACACAGATGAATGCTGTCAAATCCCCGTGATGCGGGAAGTCAGGGACGAGGGCATCCAATTATAAGAAAATAAGGGATTTGGCGCGTTGAAATTTTGCTAATCTTGAATGCGCCGCTATTTTTAATGAATTACTGACCGCCGGATTGCCCGTCGAACTTCTAAACGCCTGATACCGCAAGTTTTACAGAGCATCCGGCGCGGAAAAGGATGACCATCAGGGCAACGGCGGATAAGATGGCTCGCCATGCTTAAAGGTTCGCCCCGATTGCTCTGATTCGATTAAGTTTTTGCTCTTGAAGTTGAGGATTAACGCGGCGGTGAGGGTCGGCGGGATCGAGCCGGTGCGGGAGTTTGGGAAGCGCGTGTAAGTGTCGGAATTAAAGGGGTTTAGCAGCACACCTCCGGTGCGGCCAACGCGAGTTGCAGTTGGGGGAGGTTATTGGAGGTCGCAGCTGACTGAGTAGGGAAAGAGTTGAATAAGAAAGCCTCCGCGGCCTTCGTGTGCATCGGTTTGGCGAACAGGTAGCCTTGCCCGCCTTCACATTCCAGAGCCTGTAATGACGCCAGTTGCAATTCCGTCTCGATGCCCTCGGCCACCACGTTCATGCCGAGGCTGCGCGCCAGCGTGACGATTGTTTGCACGATCTCGGTGTTCTCGTTATTCCCGGCTATCTGGCTCACGAAAGAGCGGTCTATCTTCAGGGTGTCGAGCGGGAAATTGTGCAGGTAGTTGAGCGACGAGTAGCCCGTGCCGAAATCGTCTATGCTCAAAGCCACGCCGAGCGCGCGGAGGCGGTGGAGCAGGTCGGTCGCCGTCTCGATGCTTTCCATCACGACGCTCTCCGTGAGTTCGAGTTGCAGGCTACCGGGAGCGATGCCTGTCTCCTTCAACACCTGTTCGACCTGTTCGATCAGTCCGGGCTGGGCAAACTGTTTGGCGGAGATGTTCACGCTGATCGTGAGAGGCGGGTCGGAAGGGAATTGATCCTGCCAGATGCGCGCCTGACGACACGCTTCGCCGAGCACCCACTGGCCGACGGGGACGATGATCCCCGTCTCTTCGGCCACCGGGATGAAGTCCGAAGGGGAGATCAATCCCTGCTGCGGGTGCTGCCAGCGCACGAGCGCCTCGAATCCGCGCACGCGCCCCGACCCCAGCGACATGATCGGTTGGTAGTAGACGACGAGTTCGTGGTGCTCGACGGCGCGTCGCAGATCGGATTCCACCTGCAAGAGTTTCATCGCGCGGGCGTGCATGGAGGCGTCGAACAACTCGTGCCGCGCCTTGCCGTGCTGCTTGGCACGATACATCGCCGTGTCTGCGTCGCGCAGGCAATCCTCGGGGCGTTCGTAGCCGATGGTACTGAGCGTGATGCCGATGCTCGCCGTGGTGAACACCTGATGCCCGCCGAGATTGAAGGGCAACGCCAGCGTCTCTTGTAGCCGTTTGGCAACTTCGACGGCCTCCGCTTCGTCCTTCAGGTCTTCGAGCAGGACCGTGAACTCGTCGCCCCCCAGCCGCGCCACCGTGTCGCCGGGACGCAGGCACGACTCAAGGCGGCGCGCGATGCCGACGAGCAGTTGATCGCCGACCGTGTGGCCGAGACTGTCGTTGATGACCTTGAAGCGGTCGAGATCGAGGAAGAGTACGGCGTACTGGCGGTCGAGTTGCCGGCGCGAACGCCCGACGGCCAGTTTCAGGTGATCCGTAAAGAGCGCGCGATTGGCGAGTCCGGTCAGGGCATCGTGGAAGGCGTCGTAGAGAAGTTGTTGCTCGGCGCGCTTGCGGTCGGTCACGTCCTGAAGCTGAAAGATGAGGCGACCCTCTTTCGCCTGCTTATCACGAATTTGCGACGCGCTCAGATGCACCCAAACGCTGTGCCCGAGTTTGTGCAGGTAACGCTTCTCCAACTGGCAACTCGAAAGTTTGCCCGCGCTCACCTCGCTGACGCTCACGGCCACCGAGTCGAGGTCAGCCGGGTGCGTGAGCGTCTGAAAATTGGTCGTCAGCAGTTCTTCCTCCGTGTAGCCGACGATCTCACAGAGCGAACGGTTGACCTGTAGCCACTTCCCTTCGGGGGAGACGAGGGCCATCCCGACCGCCGCATAGTCGAACGCGTTGCGGAAACGTTCTTCGCTCTCCTGCAACGCTTCGACGGTCTTGAGATAGGTGCGGTAGGTGAAATAAACGATGACGATGATCGGCGTGATGGCGATGATGGCGCGGAAGCCGACGGTGCTCTGTAGATAGGTGACGATGGTCGCCGTCAGCGCGCCCGCGAAGTAGGTGATGGAGGTCCAGAGGAAATGCTTGCGCCACGTCAACCAGATCGGCTGCTCGGTTTTGAGCGCAACATATGCCGCGACCAGCCCGCTGTTGACGACGTATTGCACGAGCGCCATCAGGCAGACCGCCATGATGAGATTGGAAATCCCGCCCTGCGGTAAATGCAGGATAGACCCGAAACAGAAGCGCAACGCCTGAACGGTGAGAAAGGTGGAGCAGAGCAGGACGGAAGCGTTGAAGACCAGCGCGCGCACTTTTCTCGTGACGTGGAGCGACGCGACGATGGCCTCTAACCCGGCCAGCAGGATTGCCACTTCGCCGTCGTAGAGCAACATCGTGAGGAAGATGAGCGTATCGGCGACCGTGATCTCCCCTTTGATGCTCGGAATCTTGATGCTGACCTGAGAACCGATGACGACCGTCGCGAGCGACAGCAACAGGAGTCGCCAGTCGAGGTGCGCGATGGTGAGACGCGAGAAGGTGATGACGGCAACCGCCGCCCCGAGCATGGCGACGCACCAAAGGTATGCCCTGAACGAGCGTTGGTTGCCTGTCATAAAGTTCTCGAAGCGGGAAATTGCGAGGAGGGTTTGACCGGGCGACCGGGATTGGTTAAGGCGCGGCGGGCGCGCCATTGGTTAAGGCGCGGAGCGCGCGCCGCCGTGCCGGGGTTCTCAAGGTAAGCTACGCGAGATAGATCGTGTCGTAGTGGCCGCGCATCTTGTAACCGGCCTTGCGGTAGAAGCCGTGCGCGCCCTGATTTCGCTCGTTGACCAGCAGGCAGATAGCGCGCGTGCCCTGCAAGAGCGTGCGGCCCAGTTGCGACATGCAGCGCAGGCCGTAGCCTTTGCCACGCTCTTCAGGATTGACGTACACGCCCTCGACGTAAGTAGCTTCGGGCGTTTCCGAGATAACGTCGGCCTTGAAGATCAACCGACCATCCACCACCAACACCCACACGCGCCCCTGCTCGATGCGCCGCGACGTGCGACGACGGAAACCTTCCGGGTCTTTCTCCAAAGGGTTGACGCCGCACTCTTCAAAGGCCATCGCGGCATGCACGGGCATCACCTGTTCGAGGTCTGCGAGAGTGGCGCGGCGCAGGTTGACAGGCTCGCGCATCTCGACCGGCCAACTCTGCGAGAAGAGCGTCTCGCGGCAGGCCAGCCGCAACTGCTGTCCGGCCTGCGCGTAATATTTCCAAAACTGCTCGACCATCTCGCTCTCGCCGAGGATGGCGTGGGCTTGCCCGTGTTCCTGCGCGAGATGCGCGAAGGCTTCGAGGGCGGCGTCCGAAGTGGTTTCAATCGCCGTGATGTGGCCGATGATGGCGACGCCCGCGAGCCGTCCTTCCTCGTCGCGGTAGCCGTAGAAGCTGCCACGATTCAGGGGGCTGACCAGACCGTTATCGCGTATGAGTCCGGCCATGTAGACGGTGTGAATCGGGCGCGCGGCCAGAAAGTCGAGCGCTTCGGCGCGGTGTTCGTCGGTCAGTGTGTTGACCTGCACGTAGCCCGCGGCGGGTCGGCTTGTCGGCTGCGTTTGTGCTTTGAGGGAAAGCATGGAGTCTCCTTAACGAATCGGGAAATGATGATCGGTTTACATTTGTGGAAGTTTCATCAACACCGGATTCAGTAATCGAGAAAGTCCGTCCCGGTGTCTACCGGAACATCCATGCTTGAAGACACGTCGCCGCCGACAGTCGCGGACTGCGCCTGCACGGTGAAATCACTCACGACGACGCCGTCTGCGACAATCACGCCGTCTGCGACGATCACGCCGTCACTCACGACCACGCCGTCTGCGACAATCACGCCGTCTGCGACGATCACGCCGTCGCTGATGACGACGCCATTCGACATCATCGTGTGATCGCTGATGACGACGCCGTCGCTGACCAACACGCCGTCGCCGATCAAGACGCCCAGCCCGTAGCATCTCTGATAGAAGGTGATGAGTTCGGGGCCGGTGGCGAAGGCGTGGCCGAGATTGATCGAGCGTCCCCAGTTGAACGTGTAGTTGGCAATGGTCGTCTGCTGTGAAGGGGGGCTGAGGGTGGAGAGCAGCGGCGCACCGAGGACGGGCAGGATCGCGAGGTCCGTGCGCACGAGCTTGGCGAGGCGGACAGCGCCTTCGACGTTGAGCGAGCCTGAACCCTGCTCAACCTTGCTGGCGTTAGACAAGGGCTGCGCCGTGTACATCAACAGGGCTTTGACCATGTTCGGCGTGAGTTTCGGGTTCGCCTGAAGCATCAGCGCGGCGGCTCCCGCCACAATCGGCGAAGCCATCGAGGTCCCGTTCAGGTACATCATCTTGCGCTCGTCGGAGCCGCTGACGCGTGCGTCCAACTGCGGGTTCTGCGTCACGAGCAGGTTGTCCTCCGCCTGCGCGTAAACGAGTTTGTTGCCGGGCGCGACGAGGTCGGGCTTCATCAGGTTGTCGTAATGCTTGACGCCGGTCGTGTCCGTCCAGAAGCTGCGCGTCGGGCCGCGCGAACTGTAACTCGTCACCGAGTCGTCGCTGCGCGAGTTCGTCCCGTAGGTGTTGACCGCGCCGACGGTGAGAGCCGAAGGCTCGATGCCGGGCGAGTGAACCGCTCCGTAAACTTTACGACCGGCAGCGTCCTTGCCGTTGTTGCCCGCCGCCGCGACGACGACCACGCCCGCATCCACCAGCTTGCGGACGGCTTTACAGATCGGGTCGTTCTTGTAGGACTCCACGGCGGGCATGCCGAGGCTCATGTTGACGACGCGGATGTTATGTAGGCCGCGGTTGGTCAGCACCCAGTTGAGTGCGCTCAGGACGGAGGAGACTGTGCCTGCGCCGCGTGCGTTCAGCACGCGCAGGTTGATGATGTTGGCGTTCGGGGCGATGCCGGTGTAAGCGCCGTTCGAGATGCGCCCGTTGCCCCCCGCCGTCGAAGCGACGTGCGTACCGTGGCCGTAAGGGTCGTCGGTGCGGTTCTCGCCGGTGAAATCTTTGCTCAACGCGATGCGCTTGCCGTTGCTCTTGTCCAAGAACGAGACGTGATCCTTGTCGATGCCGGAATCGAGGACTGCGATGCCGATGCCCGTGCCGTCGAGGGTGGTCGTCGTCGTGCCGCCGAGCGGCGTGGTCGTCCTCTGCGTTCGCACGGCTTCCGTGCCGGTGGTGTCCGTGACGTGGCCGAACGACTTGACCTCCGAGTCAACGGAGACGTACACGACCTCGCTAAAAGACTCCAACTGATCGACGACGCGCTTTGGTAGCTCTATGGAGAGCGTGTTCAGATTGTCGAAATTATTCTTGACCCGTACGCCGTTATTACGCAGCAGCGCGTTGAACTGGTTAGACAATTTGCCGTTGATCTGCAAGATGGCTTTGACGGTGTCCTCGTTCTTCATCGCGCGTACATGCTCGCGCATGGAGGCCGACACCCTGTGTGCCTTTTTCGCCCGCGGCCCGGCATGTGCTGTTTGCTTCTCGACTATCAGAATACCTGCCGCCACAGAGGCTGACAGCGAGAGGGCGAGAAGCCACGACATTCCAGCGCGACCTTTAAATGCTTTCATCGAATCTCCTGAATTTGGGGGAAGTAGCCGGTACAGGCAGCCGGACAAAGGAACGCCGGGCAAGACCCTATTAGCAAGGGCTATGCCGTTGGCCTTCCGTTATAAACGTGAATTTTTAGCGGATTAAACGCGCGTGGAAGCGTCGCGGGACATTCAGAAACCAACCGTTCCGGTCAATCTGGCGTGAAGCGAGCGGTTAGATTGACTGATTTACATGAGAAACACGTGTTGCTGGAACGTCAACCGCAGTTGGAACGCGCGAACGCGCCGACCTTCCAGAACGCCGCTCTCCTTTGTCGAGTTGGCGGGCTGCTCCGCCCGCTCAACTCTCAAGCTTCCGGACATACGTCTTTAAATTGAGTTGATGGAAGGCGGCAATCGCCGGGAGTGTTCTGCGTGTTCTCGCCCGCGTCGCAGACGCCGTTGTCTCAAGTTTCACGTCCGCCACATCTACGAAAAATTACAGGTGCATTCCAAGTCCGAAGCCGTCGCCAAAGCCCTCCGCCAACGTCTCGCCCGTTAGCTCTCGCCGTCGATCCGAAGCGCGCAAAATTTGCCGCGAATAAGATGTATTTATTCGTCAAATGTTAATAAATAAGAAAACTCGCTCGTAAAGTCGCCGCGCCTCAGCCCGCGAACGCTTCAGCCTGTTAACTAAAAACAGTCTTGTCAGCAGTTGCGTTGCCACGCGTGTTTCCGGCACGACCGTTGCCCCGTGTGTCTTCGAGCAAAGGCCGTCAGGCCGCGCTCGTTCAAGCGGTTCGTGCGCGCCCGCCGGTTGCGAGCGTTGCCCCGACCGCTACCTACTTTCCGACGCCGCCCGTCGCAATAGCCCTCGACGGCAGCCTCGGAACAAACAGACCCGCAATGACAAGTTTGTATCAAGTTGTTGGCTAAAGGAGACGTTATGACGAGAAGTAAATTCAAATTATTGGCTGCGGTCCTGATGCTGCTCGCTGTGAGCACCGGGGCTTTGGGGCAGGCGGAGACGGGGCAGGTGTTCGGAAAAATCGTAGACCCGAACGGCGCACTCGTCGCCGGGGCGACCATCGCCGTCAAGTCGATCAACACCGGGCGCGAGTTGACCGCCACCTCGAACGAGGACGGGACGTACACGGTCACAAACCTGCAACCCGGACTCTACGATGTCACGATCAGCGCGCAGGGCTTTGCGCCCAACACGCAGCGCGTGCAGGTGACGGTCGGGTCGCGCACCTCGGTCGAGACGGCGCTCGCCGTGGGCGGCGTCGGCAACGAGACGATCAACGTCGTCGCGGGCGGCGGCGTCGAGGTCAACACGCAGACGCATGAGCTTTCCAACGTCGTCTCCGGGACGCAGATTCGCGAACTCCCGACCATCACGCGCAATCCTTATAACCTCGTCCAGTTGTCCGGCAATGCCGCGACCGACGACCCGAGCACGTCGCAGAACGACACGGCGGGCACGTCCACCTATCGCGGCACGGGCGCATCGCTCAACGGCCAGCGCGCCGCCAGCACCAACATCCTGCTCGACGGAACGGACAACAACAACTCTTACACGGCGACCGTCGGCCAACTCATCCCGCTCGATTCGGTGCAGGAGTTTCGCGTCATCACGAGCAACTTCTCGGCGGAGTACGGGCGCGCTTCGGGCGGCATCGTCAACGTGGCGACGCGCGCGGGCAGCAACGATTTTCACGGCACGGCTTACGCCTTCAACCGTCTCTCGAAGCTCGCCTCGAACGGCTTCGCCAACAACGCGACCGACGTTCCGCGCGGCGTCTTCACGCGCAACCAGTTCGGCTATTCGGCGGGCGGTCGCATCGTCAAAGATAAACTGTTCTTCTTCAACAGCACCGAGTGGACGCGCGTGCGCAGTCAGGGCGAGTTGCTGGCCTTCGTGCCTACGTCGCAGTTGATCGCGCTCTCGGCTCCGGCGACGCGGGATTTCTTCAGCGCCTACACGCTCGCCGCGCGTCCCACGGGTCGCATACGCAACGCGGGCGAACTCGGCATCACGGGCGTTCCGGCGGGCACGCCCGCGTTTCAGGAAGTCGCTTATTCTGTTCCGACCGATCTCGGCGGCGGCTTTCCGCAGAACGACGTGCAGACCGTCACGCGTATAGATTGGAACATCAACGACAAGACGCAGGTTTACGGTCGCTATGCCTTGCAAGACACCATCACGCTCGAAGGCACGGGAGCCAACAGCCCTTATCAGGGCTTCAACACCGGCACGACCGCTTTCAACCAGAACTTTCTCGTCTCGCTGACGCGCACCATGTCGCCGAATCTCGTGTCGGCGTCGAAGCTGGCCTTCAACCGCGTCAACACCGGCAACCCTCTCGGCGAGCAACCGCCGGGGCCGACGCTCTACGTCAACGAGACGTTCGCCGTCAACATCGATCAGAACACGCCGGTCAACATCGCGTTCCCCGGCTACCTGCCTTATAACCCCGGCAGCGCGATCCCGGCCAACGGCCCGACCAACCAGATTCAACTCTATCAGGATTTCAACTATCAGGCCGGGAGCAATCACCAGTTGCGCTTCGGCGGGCAGTATTTCAACATCCAGCAGAACCGCACCTTCGGCGCGTTTCTCAACTCCGTGCAGACGCTCGGCAACAACAACGTCGAGGCGCTCAACAATCTCGTCGCCGGTCAACTCGTAAAGTTTCAGGGCGCAGTTGACCCGCAGGGCGGCTTCCCCGGCGACTTCGTCACGACGCCGCTCGCCGCGCCCAGTTTCAGCCGCAGCAACGTCTACAACGAGTGGGCGGCCTACTTCAACGACTCGTGGCGCATTCGCCCGACGCTGACGCTCAACCTCGGCCTGCGTTACGAGTATTACGGCGTGCAGCACAACAAGAACCCCGAACTCGACTCTAACTTCTACTTCGGCGCGGGCAGCACGCTGCAAGAGCGCATCCGCAACGGCAGCGTGCAGGTCGCCAGAGACAGCGCGGTCGGCGGGCTGTGGAAGAAAGACCTGAACAACTTCGCACCGCGCGTCGGCTTCGCGTGGGACATCTTCGGCGACGGCAAGACCTCCTTGCGCGGCGGCTACGGCATGTCCTACGAGCGCAACTTCGGCAACGTCACCTTCAACGTGATTCAGAACCCGCCGTCGCAAACGGTGGTCGCGCTGACAGCCGGAATCGAAGTTCCTTCGCTGTCGATCTCGCGCGACAACGCAGGCCCGCTCGCCGGGAGCGGCACGACCATCCGCCTGCCCGGCGCGAGCCTGCGCCACGTCCGCGAAGACATCACGAACGCCTACGCACATTTCTGGAGCGCGGCCTTCGAGCGCGAACTCGGGCGCGGCACGGTCGCCTCCATAGAGTATTCCGGCTCGGCGGGTCGCGACCTCTACTCTCTGGAGAACATCAACCGCACCGGCACAGGTCGCGTCTATCTCGGCGGCGACGCCGCCACGCCGACCGGCGGCGCGACCAGCCGCCTCAACGGCCAGTACACCAACATCAACACGCGCGCCAACAACGGCTTCTCCAACTACAACGCGCTCGTCTTCGGCATCGAGAGCAACAACTTCCGCAATCGCGGCTTGCAGTTCACGGCGCGCTACACGCTCGCGGCGGCGAAGGACAACCTGAGTTCGACCTTCAGCGACTCGAACGCCAACGCCAGTCTCGGCCTGCTCGATCCGTTCGACCCGCAACTCGACTACGGCTACGCAGACTTCGACGCGCGTCATCGCTTCGTCAGCAGCTTCAACTACGAAGTGCCTTACTTCGACACCGTCGAGAGCAAGTTTGTGCGCAACCTGCTCGGCGGCTTCGCCCTGACCGGCATCTTCACGGCGCGCACCGGCAACCCGTTCACAGTCTTCGACTGCACGACGGCCAACAGCGGCGCGTGCCCGCGCTACAGGCCGGGCGGCGGCACTGTCAACTTCAACGGCACGGGCAACCCCGCCTCCGTCGGAGCCAACGCGTTCAACTACCTGCAACTACCGGCGGCGAACCCGTTCGTCAATCCCGTCAGCGGAACCGGCGTGGTCGGGCCGTTCCCCGAAGACATGACGAAGCGCAACGCCTTCCGTGGCCCCGGCTACTGGAACATGGACATGGGTCTGTACAAACGCATCCGGGTCAACGAGAAATACAGCGTGCAACTGCGGCTTGAAGCCTTCAACGTCTTCAACCACTCGAACCTCTTCATCGCGCCCGGCTCGCTCGACATCAGCGGTTTCACCGATGCGGACGGCAACCCGACGGCGTCCTTCATCACGGCGAATCGCGGCGTCTTCACCAGCGGCAATCTCGAACGTCGCAACGTGCAACTCGCGGCGAAGTTCATCTTCTGACTTTCGGGCGACTGAAAGTTTTCACGCGGCGGGAGAGCCTTTCCGAAAGGCTCTCCCCCGTCTTTGTTATCTCACCAAACGTTATGCTCTCTCCTGTCACGCCTTCTACCGCACGTCCGGCCACACGCCGCGCCCGCGCCTTCACGCGCGCCGCCTTCCTCTTCGTGTTGATCGCCGCCACGCCTAATCTCCACGCGCAGACGGACACAGGCATCGACTCCGAACCCGGCGACCCCGGCATCGGCGGAGCGCACATGATTCAGGGTCAGGTCTTTGCGCCTTCGGGGAGACAACTCGGCAGGCGTGTCCGCGTCAGGCTCGGCGGCGTGCGCGGCGAAGCCTCCGTGATGAGCGACGACAACGGCGCGTTCACCTTCCGGCGTCTGACCGTGGGCACGTATCGCCTGATGGTCGAAGCGGGCAAAGAGTTTGAGCCGGCGAGCGAGACGATAGACATCATCGACTCGCCGCTCCGCAATCGACGCGCCGGTCAGATCGTCTCAGTCCAGATTCGTCTGCGTGTAAAGCGAGATGACGTGCTAGGAAAACCGGGCGTCGTCGATGCCGCGCTCGCCGCCATTCCGCCGCAGGCGCGCGAACTCTACGAGCAGGCTCTCGATTCGGCGAAGGCCGGGAAGCGCAAGCGCGCGGTGGAACAGTTGAAGCAGGCCATCTCGATCTACCCGAAGTTTGCGCTGGCCTTAAACGAACTCGGCGTACAGTATCTCGGCCTCGGCGAGACGGAGCGTGCCGCCGAAGCCCTGCGCTCCGCGCTCTCGCTCGAACCCGACGCCTTCGTCCTGCGTCTCAACTACGGGATCGTCCTGCTGCAACGCAAGCGTTTTGCGGAAGCGGAAGCGCAACTGGGTCATGCGCTCCGTCTGAGCGACGCGTCTTTCGCCGCGCATCTCTACCGGGGACGTGCGCTGATCGGACTCGCGCGCTACGAAGAGGCGGAGCGGGAATGCCTGCGCGCCCTCGCGCTCGGCGGCGAAGCGGCGCGCATGGCTCACAGGTATCTCGGCGCGATCTACATCGAACGCGGCGAGGATGCGCGAGCCGTCGAAGCTCTGGAAACCTACCTGCGGCTCGACCCGAAAGCCGCCGAAGCCAAGCAGATTCGCGCCCTCGTCAAACAACTGCGAGCGCAGACCACTCAGCCTCAAAAATGATCTTCCCGCTTATTGCTTTTGACCGATGGCCTCGACGAGCTTCCGGTATTCGGCTTCTCCGCGCAGCGCATCGAACGCCTCGTTGCGCGCCATGTCGCTCACGTTCGTGAAGCCCTTCTCGATTGCCTTCCGCAGCGCATCGAACGCCCTCCGCTTATCACGGTTGAGCGCGTGCGCGCAGGCGAGTTCGTAGAGAACCTGCGCATTGTCGGGCGCGAGTTCGGCGGCTGCCGCCAGAGAAGCGGCGGCGAGCGCGTAGTTTTCGCGTCGCCCGATCAAGTTGTGCGCGCCTTCGTAAAACTGTGCGAAGACTTGATTGAGCGTCCGGCGCGCGACCCTGCGTTCGCCCGTGTCGCCTGCGGCACGCGCGGCGCGTCTCAGGTCAGCCACGGCATTCCTGAAATTGAGACTCGCCAACGCGCCTTGAGTTTGATCCCGCCGCTGTTCCAGCAGCGCGACGAGTTCGCCCGCGAGTTTGTGCTGCCTTCTGATCTGCCCGTCTTCTTCGTCCAAAGCTCTCCGGACCTCGCGCATCTCCCACAGCCGCGCCGTTTGTTGCTCAAGTGCGCTCACGTCTCGCAGCCCCCGGAAATCATTCGCCGCCGCTCGATAACTCCGGTACGCGTCGTAAAAATTACGCGCCGCTTCGGCGTCTGCCGCTTTGCGCGTCTGTTCCAGCAGGAGTCGCCCGATCAAAGTTTCGTCTCTGCTAAGTCGGCCTGACTTCATCGCCTGTAGCTCCATCCATTCGACGGCTGCGGTGCAGGTTTCGGCGGGCGGCCACGCGTGCGCCCCGTCGAAGCTGGCGAGCCGGTGCGCGACGGAAAATTTGTCCAACGCTTCGTCTAGTTGTTTCATCTCGGGGAAATTGAAATCCTCGGTTCCGGCGACGGAGTAGACGGGGAAGGGCACGGCGGTTGAAGGCTTGATGTCGGCGGGGAAGCCCGCGCCGCAGGCGACGACCCCGGCCACGCATCCCTGACAGAGATAACCGAAGCGCACACTCATGCGCGCGCCGCCGGAAAAGCCCGCGAGATAGATGCGCCGATCATCTATGGAGAGTCGCGCGCGGGCGTCTCTCAACATCCTGACGACGGCGTCGAGCGAATCCTTCACCGTCCCGTTTCGAGAGTTGTGAGAACCGGCGACGATCCAGCCGTACTTCTCCGCCGCCGCGCGAAAGAGCGCGACCGGAACTTCGCCGCGCGCGAGCGGGTCGAGGCAGTAGAGAACCGGCCAACTCTTTTCGGGCGTGTACGCGGAAGGGAGATAAAGCGCGTAGCTTTGCGTCGCGTCGTCGCGGCTGACGACCCGCTCGATGAGACGACCTCGCGGGAGCGCGTCGGCATTCGTCAAAGACGACTGCAAAGAGTCTGTCGAATTATTCTTCCCTGCGCTCTGCCCCTGTAGTTGGGAGCGTGAGGGGGGCATGGCAAGAGCGCAGAGAAGAAGGGTGAAGGCAATTAAACGCCGCGCCTGTCTCGCGGAACCGCTGCGCCGGAAGCTCAGGCGCAACATGCCCGTCGCCGCTCCGTTCCGGCGCGCGCCTGAAACTCTTTGACGACCCCCATCAGTCGCGCCCCGTCGTCCCACGTCAGTTCGTCGCCCGCGAGTCTGAAGTGGCGCAACGACGACAGGCCATCCGGCACGGGCATCCGACAATTCCATAACAGCGCGATGCGACGGTCGTATAACACGAAGGCGGAGTTGATCTCGATGAGTATGTTCTGATTGAGAGCGTAGCCGCCCGCGCCGTCTTCCCGGCAGTCTTCCGGGCTGACGACGATCAAAGCGGCGTCGCATTGCCGCATCGCCTGAAACATTTCTCCGGACATCGGAAGCGCGTCCGTTTCAACGCCGACCACCGTGCGGCTCTTGATGTCGAGCAGTTCGAGCGCAGCCTCCAACTGGCCGACCACGCGCGCAGCCCTGCGACACAAGATCAGAAAATGCTTTTGCTCCGAAGCCGGAGCGCGCGCCGGTGCGACGGCGGCGCGCGCGAGCAACGCAAAGTTTAGCCCGTCAGTTTCCTCCGCGCCGGTCGTTGCGATTCGCGTCGTCGAATCCTGCGGGCGGCCTTCGATGAACCCGGCCAGTTCGTCGCGCTCGACGCGCAGGCGCGCCGGTTGCCCGCGCTTGCCGATGGTCATCGTGCCGATCCCGGCGGCCTGACACAGGTGAAAGAAACACACCACGCTGCTTTCAAGCGCCTTTTGATTCTGCCCCACGGCGGACGTGAAAAACTTCTGCCAGTAGGCGGCGACCTGTGTGTGCGTGACGAGGTCTTGATTCTCGTCGTGCATCCATTTCAGTGCGGCGCGATAGGGCGCGGTGTTATCGAGCACGGCGCGGTAGGCTTCGGCTTCGGGAGCGAGCTTGCGCGCGAACTCCCAGCCGAGTTGGCTCAGGTGTAAGCGGTCGCCGCCCTGCCGGTTGACGATGCCCCAGAATTCATAGGCGGCCACCTTGCGCGGCTCGAAGACGCGCCTCTTCACGTCGTCCATCGCCTCGACGATGGAGACGCCCGACGGCTTCTTCTTGAGATACTGGACGACCTCGCGCACGTCTCCGGCGGTAGCCAGAATCGGCAACGTGAACGACGGCGCGGCCTCCGAAGTGTAGAGCAGGCGAAGCGCGTGCGAGCGTTCCGCTTCGCGCTCGTCGGGGGCGGGCGAAACCAGCCCTTCCAATTCGTGTTCGCTGGCGACGAGGCCGTCGTCGTCTTCCAACTCTGAGAGTGGCGCGATTAAAACTGACATAATGAATCCGACCTCCGACCCGCGAATGTCGTCCGTCAACCCGCGAGTTCCGTTCATGTCGAGATCAACTGCGCCGACGCCGCAGTTGATCGTTTTACGAGTCGCCCCCGCCCGCGTCGTCGAATGAGTTCGCGGACGTATCCGTCCTGAATGGCGGATTGGGGTCTATGTGGTAACGCTTGAGCTTGGAGTTGAGCGTCGTGGCGTTGACGCCAAGCAAGTGCGCCGCGCGCGCCTGATGGCCTCCCGTGCGCAGGAGCGTCCGGCGGATGATCTCGATCTCGAAACGGCGCACCTCGTCGGGCAAACTCAGACCCGGCTCGTCAACTTGCGCTTGAAGTTTCTGAACGTCTTTGAGCAGTGCGATTTCTTTGAGGAGCGTTAGCGTCAGTTCCTCAAGCATCTCGATCCTGCCGAGAGACGTGGATTGCTCCGCGATCAAGGGATGCGCCTCCGCGTGTGGCTCGCGGTAGTGTTGCCGTTCATTCAAAACACTCATTGCTTCCATCTGCTTTACCTCCTGTCAGGTTCAGGCTAACTCTTGAGTTCATACTCCGGTGGTGATGCCGCCCGCGCGCGCCGGGTTGAGATCGTTTAATGTTTGAGCGCGGTCAGTTGCTTGAGACAATTCCGCTCGACGGTGTCGGTGTTCCGCCCGCTGAGATCGGCGTTGTGGCCGTCGTTCGGCAATAACCAATCGCCGTCCGCTCCGCGCACCAGATGACCGATCTCATGCAACAGGATCAGTGCGCGCGCCGCCCGCGTCTCCGTAGAGAAACGACCGATCAAGCGTCGCCGCGCGCGCCCCGGCGAAGGCGTCACGTAGAGCGGCCCGCCGCTGTTGACCGCGACCCGCTCGAAGAGACGGTAGGACGCGCCCGTCCGGTTGTCGCGGACGAGCATGACGGCTCCCGACATCTCCACAGCGACATTCGGATTGTCGAAACGCTCGTCCTTTAACTGTTCCGCGAAACGGTTCAACACCTCCGCCGCATTGGCAGCGCCGCCGAAGAAACGACTGCATGCGTTCTCTTCTCTGAGAATGCGGTAGGCGTCCATGTACGAGCCGGCGTACGTCTTGTTTCGCAAAGCGTTGCCGAGCGGCGTCGGGACGGGCGCGGGCAGGGTTGAGACGTTTGCCCTCTCGGACGCGTTCGCGCTCGCCGCCGCAATTTCGTCGGGCGCGCTCGCTTTCGCAGTCTCGACGGGGCGCGCTTGCGCCAGCGCGTCTCGCGTCTCGTCCCGTTCGCTGAAAATTCTCTGTGCCGAAGCAGACATATGAATCGCCGGAATTAAACTGAACGCGAGGAACATTTGACGCAGTCTCATGGCGTGCCTCCCATGTTGGCATTCCCTGATAGTTGGCTCTCAACTTCGTCGCGTCGTCGTCGCTCTCCCGAATCATTCGTCTGACAAGTAACGCCGTCGATGACGACGATCCGGAAGACTGTGCCCCTTGTAACTGTTGAATAGATGCCGGGAGCGCGCTCAAGAAATCTCAAATTTGATTGAGACGTTCCGAGGGTTCTCCGCCCGGCGCGACGCGTGTGGTCGAGCTTAAGAGCGCGGCGTCGTCCCGCAGCGGGAACACGTCCGCGCGCAGGATTCTTAGACTGATGATCGGATGTTGAGAAGAAATTTGTGACGAAGAGGCCGATTCAACGCATGAAGCGGCAGAGTGGAAATCCGTAGTTTCGGACGCGCGCTAGAGATTGTTGCCGAGGACGCTCTGCAAGTTGTCGCGGTAGTTGCGGCTGAGCATGAGTTGCGTGCCGTCGTGAAGGATGACGTGATACTCGCCGTGACTCCACGGTTGCAGTTCCTTGATGCGGCGGAGGCTGACGATGGTCGAGCGATGAATGCGTATGAACTCTTTCGGGTCTAACTGCGCTTCCAGACTGCTGATCGACTCGCGCAGGAGATGCGACTTGCGGGCGGTGTGAACGTTGACGTAATTTCCCTCGGCCTCGATCCAGTCGATCTCGGAGGTGAGCAGAAAGAAGACGCGCCCGTCGGTCTTGACGACAAGCCGTTCGAGATATTTCGAGTCGGCCTCGATCTGTTTAAGCAGTGAGAGGATGCGTTGGTCGAGATGGCCGTTGCGCGTGCCGTGGAGATAAGTCCGGGCATGCTCGATGGCCGCGTCGAAGCGTTCGCGGTCGAAAGGCTTGAGCAGGTAATCGAGGGCGTGGACTTCAAACGCCTGAATGGCGTAGTGGTCGAAGGCCGTGACGAAGATGACGAGCGGCAGGTAGTCAGACTTGAGCGCGTCGAGAACGGCGAAGCCGTCAATCTGCGGCATCTGCACGTCGAGCAGCATGAGATCGGGGCGCAGGCTTTGCACCGCCGCGACCGCCTCCGCGCCGTTCGTGCATTCGCCGACGATCTCTATCTCCGGGTCGCCTGCGACCATCGTGCGAATCTTATCGCGCGCCAGAGGTTCATCATCGACGATCAAAAGACGTATTCGCATGCTTGCTGCACAAGTGTTCGCGCCGTGCCGGAAGCGGCGTCGTCCGGCGCGCGCGCTCGAACCTTTCGGCGAATCAAGTTGAAGCACGACAAACAGCCGCAGTTAACGCTTGCGCTGAGACGTGCGACGAGAGAGTCCGAATTTTCAGGTGACTACTTAATTAAGGGAGGAGCCGGGCTTCCCGGACGGAATTTCCAACGTCACGACCAGCCCACCGCGAGGATCGTTGGCTAGCTCAAAGCGGTGCGCTGCGCCGTAGAGTTGTTCGAGACGCGCCCGCGTGTTGGCTAGCCCGACACCTTCCTTGAATCTGCTCTCAAGACTTCGATTCAGGTTAAGCCCCGGTCCGTTGTCTTTGATGCGAATACGAAGTGTGCCGTTTTTTCGTTCCGCCAGAATATCTATCTGGCCGGGAGTCGCGCGCGGAGCGATGCCGTGGCGGATGGCGTTCTCGACAATCGGTTGGAGGATGAGGTTGGGAACCTGTGTGTCGAGAGCCTGCGGGTCGATGTTGAGGGTGGTGGTGAGACGGTCTTGAAAGCGGATGCGCTCGATCTCCAGATAGCACTTGAGGAATTCCAGTTCCTGCTGAAGCGTCACCTCCTGCGTGCCGGAGTTCTCCAGCGTGAGCCGTAGGAAGTCGCCGAGCCGCGCGATCATTTTGTCGGCGGCTTCGACATCTTTGTAAACGAGCGCGGAGATCGAGTGGAGCGTGTTGAAGAGAAAGTGCGGTTGCAGTTGCATCTTGAGGGCTTGCAACTGCGCTTCGGCGAGTTGGGTTTGCAGTTGTGCGGCGCGGCGTTCGCCTGCGGTATAGCGGCGGTAGTAATCGAGCGCGTGACGGGCGAGCAGGATCAATCCATAGATGCCGTAGTTTTCGATGGCGTTGAGAATCACGGTGCGATACAGCGACCAGAGCGGGCTGGTCGTGCCTCTCGGCTTGTCCCAGTAGAGAGAGTTGAAGCCGTAGAGCATACACCCGACGAGGATGGCGCAGCCGGTGCTGAACAGGACGTGCAGCAGCAGATTGCGTCGCCAGTATTCTTGTTCGAGGCGGTAACGCCGTGCGAGCCAGAGCGCGAGGGGCGTCACCAGCGCCCAGATGTAGGCGTAGCTGAATTGGACCGCGACCGTCTCGGAGAGATAGACGGGGCGGTCGCTGCGAATCATGGCGAAGTAAACCTGAAACGTGAAGAATAAACCGATGGCCGTCCAGACGAGCAGCACGACCCCGAAGCCTGCGAGGCGATGCCGCCACACACTTCCGTCTACGTTGGCGGCGGCGGTGGGGCGAGCCAGTGATTCTGAGAATGTGTGTTTCAAGTTTAGCGTGCGTTTCGCTGCTACGGTTTCGTGTCGGGCGAGGGAATGATGGGCGACGCGCAACTATAATCCCGCGCGTGCGGGAAGTGAAGAAGTGTGGGACGAAAAGGCCGGATGAAGTGACGAAGCGGACGCCGCGGGTGACGAAGCGGACGCGGCCCGTGACGAAGCCACGACACCCGCGCGGATCATTTCAAATAAATGAAGCGGGGCAAACATCTTTTGTACCAGTCTTGTCATCAACAACTATCAAGGAGAGCGATTGACAAAGTCGCGCGATGCGTGTCGCAGGTTTCGCTTGATCTCTACCCGCACGCTCGAATCGACTCTCGAAGATCATAATACGCCGGTGTGAAATTTCAGGTAGTTCCCCTGACTTGTGATGCACACTCTCCCGACATCCTGCTACGAGTTCGGCTCCTTTCGTCTCGACGCCACGCGGTCGCTCCTGTTGCGCGACGGCGAACAGGTGTCGCTCTCGCCGAAAACCTTCGAGACGTTGTTGCTGCTCGTCCGCGAGGCCGGACGCGTGCTGAGGAAAGAGGAATTTATCGCGCGCATCTGGCCGGACTGCTTCGTCGAAGAGGGAAACCTGACGCAGCACATCTTCACGCTGCGGAAAGCACTCGGCGAAGGGCCGACCGACCATCGCTACATCGTCACCGTGCCCGGACAAGGCTATCGCTTCGTTGCGCCCGTGAGGGAACTGGCCGCGACGGACGCCGGGGCGGCAGTGCGGCAAACGGATCACATGGAACGTCACACGGGCAACGCCGAGGCGTTTCAAGCCTACCTACGCGGTCGCTATTTCTGGAACAAGCGAACCGTCGAGGGATTGCACAAGGCAATCGAATATTTCGAGCAGGCCATTGCCATCGATCCGGCTTACGCGCTCGCCTTCGTCGGCCTGTCGGACGCTTATAATTTGCTGGCGGGGCACGGCGGTCTTTACCCGCAGGAGACTTTCCCGAAGGCCAGAGCCGCCGCCGCCCGCGCCCTCGAAATTGACGCTTCGCTTGCGGAAGCTCACGCCTCGCTCGGCTTCATCTCGTATCGCTTCGACTGGAACTGGACGGACTCCGAGCGCCATTTCAAACGGGCGATTGCGATGAAACCGGCCTACGCCACCGCGCATCACTGGTACGGCGAGTCGCTGGCGGCCACGGGTCGCGCGGACGACTCGCTCGCCGAACTCGCAAGGGCGCAGGAACTCGACCCGCTCTCGCTGCCGATCAACACAGACCTCGGGCAGTCGCTCTATTTCGCGCGCCGTTACGATGAGTGCGCCCGGCAGTTGGAGAAGACGCTCGAAATGGATCGAGATTTTCCGCGTGCGCTCGTCCTTCTGGGGGCGGTTTACGAGCAGCAGGGGCGACACATGGAGGCGATTGAAATGTCGAGCCGGGCGGTGAAAATGTCTCAGTCGAATCCGCTCGCCCTGTCGGCTCTGGGGCACGCGCGCGCACTGGCCGGACAACTCCACGAGGCGCGCCGCATCGTCTGCGACCTGCAACGCTTCGCCACGTCTCGCTACGTCTCCGCTTATAACATCGCCGTCGTCTACGCCGGTCTGGGTGAGCAGAGCACGGCTCTCGATTATCTCGAACAGGCCGTCGGCAACTCGGACGTGTGGCTCGTCTGGCTCAAGCTGAACCCGCGTTTTGACGGCTTGCGCGAAGACCCGCGCTTCGACGCTCTGCTGCGACGCGTCAACTTATGAAATTCACGGGTAACATATAATTTATGATTCAATCGTAAATAATATCGTTTCTTCATCCAAAATTTCCCGCTCTGAAGTTTTCCTCCCGCCGACCGGCGCGCACGTTCCACTGAATAAGCGACTTCCTTGACTCAACTCCCTAGTTGGCACGCCCGTTGCCCTCTGTGAGCGCTGGAAACCTATCAGCGACTTGCTCTGGCAAAGCCGGTCTGGAGCCTATTTACCTTTAAGGAGTTTGAAGATGAGAAAAGCGATTCTGGTCGCGCTGGCATTTTGTTCTTTGGTAGTGCCGGTGGCGGCGCAGTCAAACACGGGGCGTCTGGTCGGCACTGTGTCCGACGCTTCGGGCGTCATTCCCGGCGCATCCATCGTGGTCAAAGATAACCTGAGCGGCAGGGAGAAGACCGTCGTGTCGAGCGACGACGGAAGTTTCACCGTCGAGCAACTCGACCCCGGCATCTACAGCGTCACGATCACGGCGGGAGGCCACAAGACCTTTTCCGCCTCCGACGTAAAGATCGACATCGGGCGAGAGTATTCGTTGAACCCGACGCTCGAAGTCGGCAACATCAACGAGATGGTCGAGGTCACAGCCGGGACGGACATCGTCAATTCGTCGAACGGCGAACTGAGCAGCACCGTCAGTCCGCGCCAGATTTTGGAATTGCCGATCAACGGGCGCAATCCGCTGGCCTTGCTCAATCTGCAACCGGGCGTCAACGCGACGAGCAGTTCGATCAACGGGCAACGCTCGTCGTCCGCCAACTACACGCGCGACGGCATCAACATTCAGGACAACTTCATACGCACCGGCGGCTTCGTGCAGGATCGTCCCACGGTTGACGACACAGGCGAGTTTACGGTGGTCACGCAGAACGCCAGCGCCGATCAGGGCGGCGGCGGTTCGACGCAGGTGCAACTTTTTACGCCGCGCGGCGGCGCGGACTTTCACGGCGGGCTGTGGGAGTACAACCGCAACTCGAAGTTTGCGGCCAACGAATTCTTCAATAACTCGGCGGGCATCGCGCGCCCGTTTTTGAATCGCAACCAGTTCGGCGCGAAGCTCGGCGGTCCCGCCGTCCTGCCGCGATTCGGCGAAGGCGGCCCGTCCGTGCTGCGTGGCAAAGCCTTTTTCTTCGCGCAGTACGAGCGTTTTGAACTGCGCCAGCAGGCTTCCGTCCAACGCTCCGTGCTGCGGGCGGCGGCGCGCACCGGCAACTTCACTTACACGGACAACAGCGGCGCGACGCGCACCGTCAACGTCCTGACCGGCGCGGGTCTGACGGCGGCGATCCCCGCAGCCGCCGGAGGCGCGCTCGGCGTCGATCCGATCATCCAGCGACGCCTGCTCGATCTCATGCCGGGCGCGGGCAACGCCGCCACCTCGAACAACGATTTGACCCAACTGCTCCTGCTCAACCAGTCGGACAACGACACGCGCAACGCTTTCACCGGACGTTTCGACGTTGACCTCAACAGTCGCAACAGTCTCAACTTCGTCTACAAGTACAACGACAACGCCGACCAGCGGCAATCGGATTTGGGCGGCTTCGGCGCGAACCCCTTCGTCTTTCAGGGCGGCCCGACGAAGTTTTACGTCGCCACTTATCGCACCACGCTCGGCGCGAGTTTCGTCAACGAGGTGCGCGGCGGTTACGCGACGAGCGAGCCTTTCTTCAATAACAACTCCATCCCGTCCGACTTCATCATCGGCGGGTTGCCGCTCGGACTCAGCAGCCCCGAAGCCAGTTTCGAGGCGCAGGGACGCAACACGAAGCAGTACACGTTTCAGGACAACGCCTCTTACGCTTTCGGCAACCACGCGCTGCGGTTCGGCGGGCAGGTCGAAGCGCAACGCATCCAGTCGCTCAGCAACTTCAACCGGACGCCGATCTACGCGATCACGACGACCGCGAACCCCAACACGCCCGGCCTCGCCGCGGCTCTCTTCCCCGGCGGCATCAACGCCACGCAACGCGCGCGTGCCGACGCTCTACGCTTTCTTCTCGGCGGCATCGTCGGCGGCAGCACGGTGGCGGCGAATTTCGTCAGCCCCGAGGTCGGGCCGCAACTCGGCGCGCCGTCCGTTCAGGATTACGCCTACGAGTCTTATGGCCTCTACGTCAGCGACCAGTGGCGCGTCTTGCCGCAACTCACACTGAATCTCGGGCTGCGTTACGACCTCTTCTCCGGTCTGAGAAACCCCAACCGCGTCTTGCTTGAGCCGGTCATCCCTGCGGGTCAGACTATCGAGCAGGCCATTCTCGACCCGAACGGCAGGTACGACCTCGCCGGAACGAATGCGGGCGAACCGGGCAAATTGTTCAACGCCGATAAGAACAACTTCGGACCGATCATCAGCGTCGCTTACGCGCCGCAGTTCAAGAATCGCTTCCTCGGCGGACTGTTTCCCGGCGACGGGCGCACGGTCATTCGTGGCGGCTTCCGCATGAGCTACATCAACGACGAGTATTTGAAGGCCGCCGACAACGCCGCGCGCGGCAACGCCGGACTCGACCTGACCGGAGGCTCGGCCACCTTGAACGCGCGGTTCAACGCGCTCCCGGCCATCACGTTGCCGGAGTTCACGCGCCCGCCGATCACCTTCGCGCAGGCGCGCGAAGCCGACCCCAACCTCTTCAACACGGCCTTCCTGATCGATCCGAACATCCAACTCCAGAAGAACCTTGAGTACAACGTCGGCATCCAGCGGGAGATCGGATTTAACAGCGTTGTCGAGTTGCGCTACGTCGGCGGTCGCAGCGATAGCCTCGTGCGCGGCTTCGACCTCAACCAGTTCGACCTCAACGCCAGCGGTTTCTTACAAGACTTTCTCCGCGCCAGAGAGAACTGCCGCCTACAGGGCGCGACCCTCCCCGGCACGGGCGACCCGCTGCAAAGATGCACCGACGCGCGTTTCAACCCGGCGATTGCCGGAAGCCAGCCGTTGCCCGTCTTCGCGCTGCTGCCCTTCGGCGCGTTCCTCAACAACCCCGCCGTCACCGGCCCGATCATCAACGGGCAGGTTGCCGGTCTGATTCAGACCTACATCATCAGCGGTCTGGATCAGAATGAAGGCGTCGGGATCAACTTCCGCCGCAACCGCAACGCGGGTCCGGTCGATCTGCTGTCGAACGGCGGGCGTTATCGCTACAACGCTTTGCAGGCGGAGATTCGCCGCCGCTTCACGGACGGGTTCTCCTTGCAGGCCAACTACACCTTCCAGAAGATTCTCTCCGACATCGAGACTGACGGGCAGGCACGCTTCGACCCGTTCCTCGACAACTCCAACCCGCAACTCGACTACGCGCGCACCGACTACGACCGCACGCACACCATCAACTTCAACGCGATCTACGAACTGCCTTTCGGGAGAGACAAACGTTTCCTGAACGGCGGCGGATTCGCCGGTCGCCTGTTCGGCGGCTTCCAGTTCAGTTCGATCATCAACTTCGGTTCGGGCGCGCCGATCTCGATCAGGGATTTAAGCGCAACTCTCAACCGCGCCGGTCGTTCGCAACGCCAGACAGCAAACTCTTCGCTAACGACTGACCAGATCAAAGACCTCGTCGGCATCTTCCACCAGAACGGCAGAGTCTATTTCATCAACCCCGCCGTGATCGCGCCGGACGGCACGGCGACCGGCGGCAATCTGGGGACGACGCCCTCGGCAGGTTTCCCCGGTCAGGTCTTTTTCCGCACGCAACCGGGGCAGACCGGCAACCTGCCGCGCACGTTCATCAACGGCCCCGTCTATCTCAACTGGGACGCGGGACTGATGAAGAACATCTCGCTCGGCGAGAGGTCGAGGCTGCAACTTCGTATGGAAGTCTTCAACCTTCTCAACCGCGCCAACTTCTTCCCGCCGAGCGGAGCGAACGCGCTCAACTTCGGCGAGGACAGCAACATCTTCAACATCAACAGTCCGACCTTCGGGCAAATCACCAGCACCTATCCGCCGCGCATCATGCAATTCGCGGCGCGCTTCGAGTTCTGAGTTCGCAACGGGTTTTTGCCGCGCGGGGGAGTTGGTTC
>Ga0307513_10000815_pt1 | contig 45410 bp, 43 predicted proteins | sample 15_EM_MG_FD_202174 | JGI IMG/M metagenome (GOLD analysis project Ga0307513, IMG submission 202174) | Populus trichocarpa ectomycorrhiza microbial communities from riparian zone in the Pacific Northwest, United States - 15_EM | ecosystem: Host-associated > Plants > Roots > Unclassified | place...
CTCTGCTAGGGTTAAGGTACCTGGCTGAGAGAATCTGGGTCGCTTTGTCGTTGAGGATTGCTTGCCGGATATATGGGAAGAGTTCCTCTTCATCTTGGGGGAGGAAACGAAGGGGGAGGCCGTGAATGGCTAGTTGAACAGCCGTGGGGGCAAGGACGAGGGTGCACCAGGGGTTTTCTCCTACCGGGAAGGACTGGTTGAGGGCCCTGGTGAGGGAGTCGAAATAGGGGGCGTATGAGGCGGCGGGGGTTGCCTTGTCAGTGACAGTCAGGGAGACGGAGCCACGAGGGTTGACAGTAGCGGAGAAGCCCAGGGGGAGGAGGCAATTTGATTCGCGAAGGACGCGAGCGGCAATGTCAGGGAAGGTAGCGGCAATAGTGAGAGCGTCTGGGTGAGGGGCAGGGGACTGGCGAGGAGCAAAGAAGCGTCGTTGGGCACCTGGTAGGGAGGGAGGCCCCTTTTTAACAGGAGGGGCCACCGCACTCGCGACTTGTTGGGGGGAAGGAGGCTTCCCAGCTTTGCTTTTGCCCTTGCCGCCCGAGCCTGAGCCGGAGGCAGCTTGCGCGTAAGAGGGGGAGGGGTGGACGTCAGGGTGGAGGTGGCCTGGGGTGAAGGAGTCGAGGTCGTATCTCCCCTTCCGGAACTCCCCGGCTTCGTATGAGTGTGGGTAGAGCCTGGCGTATTTTTCGGGGTCACCGAACGCCTTGCCAAGTCTCGTATCGTAGAAAGGTATGAGGTATTTAGGGTCTTCAGCCGTGGCTGAGGGAGGTGTGGGTGGTGCACGGGCCCTTTCTTTTCCTTTCCTCGTAGGGGGTGGGCCGGCAGTTGGGGGGGGCTGGGCCTTCCTCGGTGGAGGGGGGGCCGGAGCCAGGGGGGTAGGGGTCGGGGCTGACACACGATGTGACAGGTCATGTATGGATGCTTGGAGATCGGCGATCCCCGGGGCGGTAGTTTGTTCTTGTGTGGCGGGAAGGTTAGCGAGTTGCGAGGAGATGTCATGGAGCTCCTCCCGGAGGTTCTCGTTTTCCTCGGAGATGGTTGCGACCGCCTGGCTTACCCCGCTCAGTTCATGTGAGACGGTCACCAGGCCCTGGGCGAGCTGGGAGAGGAGAACGATCGTGATGGATTCGATGGGGAGGGTGCCGGCCTGCGCATCGGGGCTAAGGTCCGGGAAGTCTTGGTCGCTGAGCCTGAGGACGCTCCTCGCCTGAGCGAGTTGCCTCATCATGAACTCGACGGGGTGATCGGTCGAGGGTGTTCCTGAACGCGACGGGAGGGGGGAGTTGAGGGCTGAGAGCCTACCGAAGGCCGCGTTCCCTGGGGGGAGGTTGTGGGGATTCGCCATGGCGACGAGTGGGTGAGGAAAAGTGGGAGAGGGGTTTGATCCGGACGCAAAGCGGGGTAAGGTTGAGATTTGTATGTGAAATGTAGGGGGGGGGAAGAAGTTTGCGAGAAGCGTGGCCTATCTCTTAGTGGGAACCAAGCACCTTATATAGGCATCTTCCCACAACCCTAACCCTGGTGACTCATCACCTCGCGCTTACATAAACCTCTATGACTCATAGTGAGCCATAGCGCGAAATCAATCAGCTGACTCGTATGAGTCACTTCCCAACATCCCGTTAACCAATCATAACCCATAAAACCGGTCATGTGCTCAAATGAGTCACATGCGTGAAACCCATTACTCATAATATGAGTCGTGTGCAAAAGTCATTACATCACATGACATCACAATCGTGAGTCATGGAAACATTAACCAATCAACATATAACAATGACTTGCAAGTGCGCAGTCATGTGAAACCTATGAGTCAAGTGACGTCATAGTGTGAAAACCAACATACCTTATGACTAATAAGTATTAGTCATGTGAACTCTGCCTTGCTTAGTCACGATTTGTGACAATAAGTATGAAATTCTAGTTATAAAAGCTCATTGTAGAGTATCAAATTATCCTTTAAGAAAAAGATTATCATTCAGCATGAAATTATTGTTCTGCTGTCAGGTACTTCTCTCATGTGCCCCTAGGTTGCGAGTTTGCAAGAGATTAGGAGTAGTAGACTCTACCACCTTCGCATCATTATTTGGTTCCTTTTAAAGACGCTATTTCTTTCACTAAACCTACTACCCTTATCTTCATTACTCATGACCAATATCTGTTTTATTACTCCTCTCTTAAACCACCTTCATCAACCCCCCTCTCATCAAGCAGAAACCTCCCCTTAGCATATCAAGTAGGTCTGGTATGTATCATCCACTCTACAGGACTAATGAATTAATAGAATTATATTCAAGTCAAACGACTTGCCTCCATGAAGGCAAAAAAGTACAAACTTTACCAGTAGGTTGAAGGGAACCAGCAGGAACTTTACTGGTAAGTTGTTATTCCAGATACACATGTACAAGAGTCAGGCATTTGGTTTTTAAATACACCACAATGGTTGACTAGCAAAAAGTTCTCAAAAACTGGTAAGGTAACGAGGAAGTGTGTTTGATCGCTATATGCCTACTTCTAATATTTGGCCATAGAGTCTAAATTCAACTATATTCAAGCCTTTACTTTTAAGTTTGTAGTGAAGATCATGAAAGGGATGAGAGAGAAGAAGGTGAAGCTTGAACAGTTGAAGAGCTTTGTGAAGAAACCTCACCAGGCCATTCAATGCATCAAAAGTGATATAGATAAGGATTCCCCTTTGAAGAAAATAAAAGTTATAACGTTCAGCTCTGGGTATGACTGTGTAACCAGAGCTTGACTATGGATGTAGACCAAGGTACACAATAGACAAGAAGGTTTCTAAGTGATAACAGTCATTTAGTGTAAAAGTTTGGAGATAACTATCTCAAAATTCTCAGGTCAAGGCTGATCTAATAATGGAAGATCAGGGTTAGGAATTGGGAGTTCTTGGTGTGGGTCTTAGTTCTCAGAATAGAAGACATCATATTCTCAAGTACAAGTGTCGTCAAAGAAATACCAGATACTGTAGTAAGGGACCAAGGAAATAGGGTATCTGTATAAGAAAGAAAACAATACAATTTGTTGTAAACTTTACCAAAGAAATCCCTTATGGCAATCATCTAACAAAAGAAAGAACACTAAAGAAACCAATATCGTCCCAACCTGTATCTTACCAGGTGACCGTGAGAGTATGCTAACTAGGATTAAGATAACGAATATTTTTTAAGGTGGTAGTGTGTGGGCTTGTTTTTGTGCTGGGCTTCTCTTGTGGTCGGATGCTTCGTTGGGTTTCTTGAATATTGTTATCAGTCTGACACTTAGAGAGATATGTTTTGACCACTAGGGTGTTGTTGTCTTGGTCAATTCGGCGAGGGGCCTTTGTGGGTGGGCTTGGTTTTTTGTGGCCGTTGGACGGATCTTAGTTATCGTAGTGGTTTACCGTATAATAGCTGTTTTCTCGTCAGATTGACCATCTCCCCTGCCCGGAGGTAGTTGGTCTGACGAGAAACATGGTAAACCAAAGAAATAAAAAATTGCTCTTTTCGCCAGCTTTTGCTTAGTGACTGTTCTGGGGAGCTCACATCCTAAATGTCTTGGCAGTATCACATTACGTGAAATATATTCGTTATGCGAGGGCTCTCTCCACAAAGTCTCCGTCGTGTCATCCACCTCTCTCCTTTGCTTTCCGTTGTTGCCCAGTCGCCGCACCATCACGTCTTTCCTTTCATTACCAACTCTTCTACCTTCTTCACAGTCGCCCTCAATCCAATCGTATAGGAATAATAATTTCGAGTCGAACGGAGAGGTTTGTCAGTCGGTATTGCAATCATGGCTTCTCTGCCGCCACCACCACCTCCTGGTTGGCAAGGTGTTTCTGGTTCTGGTGCTCCTCTTCAGCCCCCTCCACCTGGATATAGACCACCGGCCGATCCGCAGCAGGCGAAGTTTGATCAGAAAAAGAAGGAATGGCTGCGCATACAGAAGAATAGGTTCGGAGAGAAGAGGAAGAATGGATTTGTCGACACTCATAAGGCTGACATGCCTCCGGAGCATTTGAGAAAGATTGTGAGGGATATTGGCGATGTAAGCCAAAAGAAATTTTCTGCGGATAAGAGGGCATATTTGGGGGCTTTGAAGTTTATGGTGAGTTTTTGCTCTATCACGCGTAACTCTTCTGTGCTTGCACATGCTTATTTGAACGTGAGTTTCTAGCCTCATGCCGTCTTGAAGCTATTAGAGAATATGCCTATGCCTTGGGAGAGCGCTCGCGAAGTTAAGGTCCTATACCATGTCAATGGTTGCTTGACCTTAGTCAACGAGATTCCTCGCGTTATCGAGCCGGTCTTTCACGCGCAGTGGGCAACGATGTGGGTGTGTATGAGAAGAGAAAAGTCGGATCGCAGGCATTTCAAGAGAATGCGCTTCCCGCCGTTTGACGACGAGGAACCTCCGTTGTAAGTTGCCTCATTTTTCTTACTCTTCTTGTGGCTTGTTGACATCGGAATGGTTCTAATAGGGTCGCTCTCTAGGTCTTGGAGTGAGAATATTGAAGACGTCGAGCCACAAGAGCCAATTCAGATGGAGCTGGATGAACATGAGGATGCTGCAGTCATCGAATGGTTTTACGACCACAGGCCACTGCTTGACACCCCACATGTTAATGGCCCCGGATATAAGAGGTGGAATCTTGACCTCCCGCAGATGGCTACGTTATACCGTCTGTCTCAGCAGCTACTGTCCGACCTTGTCGACAAAAATTATTTCTACATGTTTGATCGGAAGAGTTTTTTCACAGCAAAGGCCCTGAATGTTGCGATACCAGGTGGACCACGATTCGAGCCTTTGTACAAGGACATTGACCCGAATGACGAAGATTTTGGCGAGTTTAATGCTATTGACCGGATTATTTTCCGTTCTCCCATCAGAACCGAATACCGAGTGGCGTTTCCATTCTTGTACAATTCGCTTCCTAGATCAGTGCACCTGTCGTGGTATCACTACCCACAGATTACCTACGTTCGGGCTGAGGATCCCGAGCTTCCAGCCTTTTACTTCGACCCTGTAATAAATCCTATTTCATCTCGTTCAGTAGCCCCGACAAATCTCACAGTATCTCATGAGGATGAGGTTTTTGGCTACGGCAACGACGAGGATGATTTTGAGCTTCCAGACGAAGTTGAGCCTTTCATGGCGGAAGAGGCGTTATATACCGAGAACACAACGTCGGCCATCGCCCTCTGGTGGGCCCCATACCCTTTCGATCGCCGTTCTGGCAAGACCGTCAGAGCGGAGGATGTTCCATTGGTAAAGCAGTGGTATCTTGAACATTGTCCGCAGGGCCAGCCTGTAAAGGTCCGGGTCTCGTACCAAAAGCTATTGAAAACCTATGTGCTTAATGCCCTCCACACAAGGCCGCCCAAGGCGCAAAATAAACAAGACTTATTCCGGACACTGAAGGGGACTAAATTTTTTCAGACGACCACGATTGATTGGGTAGAGGCGGGTTTGCAGGTTTGCAGACAGGGGTTCAACATGCTGAATTTGTTGATCCATAGGAAGAACTTGACCTATCTTCATTTGGATTACAACTTTAATCTTAAGCCGGTGAAGACTCTTACTACTAAAGAGCGCAAGAAGTCTCGATTTGGGAATGCATTTCATCTTATGCGAGAGATCCTTCGCCTTACCAAGCTTATCGTTGATGCCCAAGTGCAATACCGGCTTGGAAATATTGACGCCTTTCAATTAGCGGACGGCATTCTTTACGCATTCAACCATGTTGGGCAGTTAACGGGTATGTACAGGTACAAGTACAAATTAATGCACCAGATTCGTGCTTGCAAGGATTTGAAGCATCTCATCTACTACCGTTTTAACTCGGGACCTGTCGGGAAAGGCCCTGGATGCGGATTTTGGGCACCGGCTTGGAGGGTATGGCTCTTCTTCATGCGAGGTATTCTCCCATTATTGGAGAGATGGCTCGGTAACCTACTGGCAAGACAATTCGAAGGGCGTCACAGCAAAGGAGTTGCCAAAACTGTTACGAAGCAGAGGGTGGAATCTCATTTCGATTTGGAATTGAGGGCAGCTGTCATTCATGACATCACAGATATGATGCCGGCTGGTATGAAGTCGAACAAGGTCAACACTGTTTTGCAGCATCTCAGTGAAGCATGGAGATGTTGGAAGAGCAACATTCCATGGAAAGTCCCCGGTCTTCCCGCACCAATTGAAAACGTTATTTTGCGATATGTCAAGAGCAAGGCCGATTGGTGGGTAAGCGTCGCCCACTATAATAGGGAGCGCATCCGGAGAGGTGCTACTGTCGACAAAACTGTGGCTAAGAAGAATCTGGGGAGGTTAACACGTCTTTGGTTGAAGGCCGAACAAGAGAGACAGCACAATTACATGAAGGATGGGCCATATGTCTCCTCAGAAGAAGCAGTCGCAATCTACACTGCCGCAGTCCATTGGTTGGAGGCTAGGAAGTTTTCCCCCATTCCATTCCCTAGCGTTTCCTACAAGCATGACACGAAAATCCTGATCCTTGCGCTCGAAAGATTGAGAGAGGCATATTCGGTCAAAGGCAGGCTTAACCAAAGTCAAAGAGAAGAGTTAGCCTTGATTGAGCAGGCCTACGATTCACCTGGAACCACCCTCACTAGGATAAAGACCGCTCTCCTGACTAGGCGTGCGTTTAAGGAGGTCGGAATCGATATGAACGATAACTATAGTACCATCAACCCAGTTTACGATGTGGAGCCGATAGAAAAGATTACAGATGCTTACTTGGATGCGTATCTTTGGTACCAAGCTGATCAACGCCACCTCTTCCCCGCCTGGATCAAACCCTCCGACTCTGAAGTTCCGCCCTTACTTGTTTATAAATGGGCTCAGGGAATCAATAATCTTCACAGCGTTTGGGAGACTGCTGATGGCGAATGCAATGTTCTTCTTGAAACCCAATTGTCTAAAGTTTACGAGAAGATCGATATCACTTTCCTTAATCGTCTTCTCCGCTTGATCATGGATCACAATCTTGCGGATTACATCACAGCCAAGAACAATGTCGTCCTCAATTATAAGGACATGAACCATACAAATATGTACGGATTGATTCGCGGTCTTCAGTTCTCCGCTTTTGTTTTCCAGTACTACGGTCTGATTTTGGACTTGTTGATCTTGGGGTTGGAGAGAGCTTCTGAGATTGCCGGACCCCCGCAGAGGCCCAATGAATTCCTTCAATTCCAGGACTTGGAAACTGAGGCTAAACATCCTATTCGGCTTTACACCAGATATGTCGATCGAATTTGGGTCTTTTTCCGGTTCTCCGCCGACGATGCTCGGGACCTCATCCAAAGGTTCTTGACAGAGCAACCCGACCCGAATTTCGAGAATGTCATCGGCTACCGAAACAAAAAGTGTTGGCCTAGGGACTCAAGGATGAGGTTGATGCGCCATGATGTCAACCTTGGCAGAGCTGTATTCTGGGATCTGAAGAATCGCCTTCCCAGATCTGTGACTACTATCGAGTGGGAAGATACATTTGCCAGTGTCTATAGTCGGGACAACCCGAATCTCCTTTTCTCCATGTCCGGATTTGAAGTAAGAATTCTTCCAAAGGCCCGTAACCAAAATGAAGAGTTCCCCGTCAAGGATTCCGTTTGGTCGTTGGTGGACAACAATTCGAAGGAGAGGACAGCCCATGCTTTCTTGAGGGTTACTGAAGATGATATTGCCAAATTCAACAACCGTATCCGTCAGATTCTTATGAGCTCTGGGTCTACCACCTTTACTAAGATCGCCAACAAGTGGAATTCTGCTCTTATTGCCTTATTTACTTACTACCGCGAGGCTGCAATCTCCACTGAGGCATTGCTAGATACCATCGTGAAATGTGAGACCAAGATACAGACTAGAGTCAAGATCGGGCTCAATTCTAAAATGCCTTCGAGGTTTCCGCCTGCTGTCTTCTACACCCCTAAGGAACTTGGCGGTCTAGGAATGATTTCGGGAAGCCATATTTTGATTCCTACAAGTGATAGAAGGTGGAGTAAGCAGACTGATGCTGGTATCACTCACTTCCGGAGTGGAATGACACATGATGATGATGTGCTTATCCCGAATATCTTCCGATACATTCAACCTTGGGAAGCTGAGTTCATTGATTCTGCTCGTGTGTGGTCTGAGTACGCACAGAAGAGGGCTGAGGCCAATCAACAAAACCGAAGGTTGACGCTTGAAGATCTTGAGGACTCTTGGGATAGGGGTATTCCGAGAATCAATACTTTATTCCAGAAGGACCGGAGTACTTTGGCGTTTGATAAAGGATGGAGAGTTAGGACCGAGTTTAAAATTTACTCCATGATGGTATGTCTCGTTGTGAATACCCCGCTTGTCGTATAAGTGTTAATCGTAACTTTAGAGATCCAATCCATTTTGGTGGACGTCTCAACGCCACGATGGTAAACTTTGGAACCTCAACGCATACCGAACAGACGTCATCCAAGCATTGGGTGGTGTTGAGACCATCCTTGAGCACACCCTCTTTAAGGCAACGGCATTCCCCTCTTGGGAAGGGCTATTTTGGGAGAAAGCATCCGGTTTCGAAGAGTCGATGAAATTTAAGAAGCTTACCAACGCCCAGAGGTCCGGTCTTAATCAGATTCCAAATCGTCGATTTACTCTGTGGTGGTCACCAACTATCAATCGGGCTAACGTTTATGTGAGTTTGCAAGGGCGATACTCTATAGCTCGGCTTCAAAGGCTAATTTTTCTTAGATTGGTTTTCAAGTCCAATTGGATTTAACTGGCATCTTCCTCCACGGAAAAATTCCGACCCTGAAGATATCCCTGATTCAGATCTTCCGTGCCCATTTGTGGCAGAAGATACACGAAAGTGTCACCATGGTAAGTTTTTGTGTCTTGTCTAATGGAAGAGTGCATTCTGACACTTGGTACAGGATCTTTGTCAAGTTTTTGATCAAGAGTTGGAGGCACTCGGGATCGAAACGGTACAGAAGGAGACCATTCATCCCAGGAAGTCGTACAAGATGAACAGCTCCTGTGCGGACATCTTGCTTTTTGCTGCCTACAAGTGGAACGTCACTCGCCCCAGTTTGCTCCATGACCAGAAAGATGTTATTGAACAAAACGCTACAAATAAATTCTGGATTGACGTCCAATTACGCTACGGAGATTACGACAGTCACGATGTTAGCAGATATGTGAGAGCTAAGTTCCTCGATTACACTACCGATTCTCTCTCCATCTATCCGTCTCCGACTGGTGTAATGATTGCTATCGATCTCGCCTATAATCTCTATGACGCTTATGGTCAATGGTTCCCCGGCTTAAAACAACTTGTCCAACAGGCGATGGCCAAGATTATGAAGGCAAATCCCGCGTTGTATGTCTTGCGCGAGCGAATCAGAAAGGGACTGCAACTTTATGCTTCCGAGAGCAATCAGGAATTCCTTAATTCACAGAACTATTCCGAGCTGTTTAGTAATCAGATCCAATTGTTCATTGACGATACAAACACATATCGTGTTACAGTTCACAAGACTTTCGAGGGTAATTTGACTACCAAGCCGATCAATGGAGCTATTTTCATCCTCAACCCTCGCTCCGGTCAGCTGTTCCTGAAGATTATTCACACTTCAGTCTGGGCTGGTCAGAAGCGTCTCGGTCAGTTGGCAAAATGGAAAACGGCAGAGGAAGTAGCCGCTCTCATTCGTTCGCTCCCTGTTGAGGAGCAGCCGAAACAGCTCATTGTGACAAGAAAGGGATTGTTGGATCCATTGGAGGTGCACCTTCTCGATTTCCCTAACATTTCTATCCGAGCATCAGAACTTCAGCTTCCATTCCAGGCTGCAATGAAGATTGAAAAGTTGGGTGACATGATCCTGCGTGCCACGGAGCCGCAGATGGTTCTGTTCAACCTTTACGACGATTGGACTAAGACGGTATCCTCGTATACCGCTTTCTCACGTTTGATCTTGATCCTCAGGGCTTTACACGTCAATCCAGATAAAACCAAGCTATTATTGAGACCAGATAAGACAGTCATCACACAAGAACATCATATTTGGCCTACTTTATCCGATGATGATTGGATTAAGGTTGAAACACAGCTCAGAGATCTTATCCTCAATGACTATGGGAAAAAGAATAATGTCAATGTCTCAAGTCTGACCAGCAGCGAAGTGAGAGACATCATTCTTGGTATGGAGATAAGCGCGCCGTCGATGCAACGCCAACAGGCTGCCGAACTCGAGAAGCAGCAGCAAGAGCAAGCTCAGCTTACTGCGGTTACTACAAGAACGCAGAATGTTCACGGAGACGAAATGATTGTTACCACAACTTCCAATTACGAGCAGCAGGCATTTGCCTCCAAGACGGAATGGCGCAGTAGAGCTATTGCCGCTAGCAACCTTCGGACTCGGTCGAATCAGATCTTTATCTCATCTGATGATATATCGGATAATGGCCAGTACACATACATCATGCCGAAGAACATCTTGAAACGGTTCATCATGATCGCCGATCTTCGTATGCAAGTAGCCGGTTATGTGTATGGTTCATCGCCGCCAGACAATGATCAAGTCAAAGAAATCAGGTGTATCGCCATGGTCCCCCAGATCGGAAGTCTAAACACAGTCCAGCTTCCCCACCATCTACCCCAACACGACTACCTCACGAAAGAGAACGGATTGGAACCGCTTGGTTGGATTCATACTTGGGCTCAACCAAACGAGACGCCATACCTGAATGCCTTTGACACGACCCAGCACGCAAGACTCATGTTAGCCCACAAGGAGTGGGACAAAAAGACCATCACCATGACTGTCGCGTTCAAAGCAGGATCGGTCTCGCTCGCGGCCTACGGTCTCACACCTGCCGGCTACGAATGGGGTGCACAGAACAAAGATCTTGGAAACGACATGCCCCCAGGGTTCCAGTCCAACATGGGCGAGAAATGCCAGCTCTTGCTCTCTGATAAGATTATGGGATTCTTCTTAGTCCCCGAGAGCGGTGTTTGGAATTATTCCTTCCTTGGTGCGAACTTCAGCACTGAGGCGGAGAAGAAGGCATATCATGTCAAGATCGATACCCCAGTGGGGTATTACGCGGACATCCACCGGCCGCTGCACTTCCAGAATTTTGCTGAGTTGGAGGATATCTGGGTGGATCGTAGTGATAATTTCGAGTAGATGGGGTTTGGATACCGTAGATTTGGTAAACGATGGATGGATTGATGGTTGGTTGGGGTCTCTGATTCAGAATTTGTACTATTGCGCTGGAGTGGCTTTTTTTCTCTTTGACTTATTCGTTTTGTTGCCAGAATTCTTGTTCTCTGTAATCATAGTTGTGGGTTTCTTTCCGTCTACTTGTTTTTTCCATAAAAAAAGTTGATGTCAAAAGTTTAGGCGGTGATGTGAAATTGTGAGGTTCCTTGTATTTAATGAATTTCTTTAGCCAATGCTCAACTCTTCGGTTCCTCTTGAAGTTTTAGTAGCTACCACGTCCTATACCATAGCTAACCGGTAATCTATCCACCTTTCGGAACGCCCCCAGTTTATTGCTGGAGACGACACGAGCTTTTGGTCACTAAGTTCTATCCACGAAGAAAAGGATACCCCAGGTACAGCTTTTCCAAACGCCCGCAATGCCACTGTACTGTCAAATATGCTGACACCAGCTCTGCTCCAAGTTACCCAACATCCCATAAAAAAAGTATAAAACGGAAACTCAAAATCCCTGTCCATGCCAGACCCAAATGATTGAACCCCTCCAAGCTAGCTAGTAACTCGGGGAAGAAAAATAATAGAGCAAACCGCAATAATTGCACTAAGGAATCATTGACAGTTCACTCCCACCAAGACCAAAAAACTCACCACCAAAAGCCTTAACCCCTCGTATCCCTAGTCCAATACCTGCCGAACCCAACTCCTCCCCTTCTCAAGGTTAGCCCCAACTTCCCGCGCCTTCCAGCCAGCCCTCCCGATCCACTCCCCCAGTACCCTCACCTTCCCCACCAACTGTGTGAACCCCCAAGTTCCGCAGTATAATACTCCTCTTAGTGAGCAGAGCCTGTTCAGCTCTTCCCACAGCGCCCCCACACACTCTCGTCCTTCCTACCCCTCCACCTAGTGCCCAAGAGCCAGAACCCGCACACCCTCATGGGGATTCTACTTCACGCCCTCCGATGACGAGGATTTCAGTCGGCCAAGATGTGCGCCGCGGGTCTAACACTAGCAGAAAACGCCTCCCGACGCTTCCTTTCCAGCGCCTCCTTCTCCCGCCGGATTTCCAGTACGCTGCTGAGAGAGCTTCCGCCGGCTTCTTGAGGATTACTGCCGTGGCCGGGTAGTTTCTTCATTCCACTCTATGGATTGTGCCAGTGGGGCGGAGGCTGGGTAAGTGCTGGACCCGCGCAGGGAGTGTCTTCAAGCTAGCGGAGGTTAGGTTAGATAGCGTCGTGAATTCCGTGCTCGGGGAGGGGGGTGAGGGGTGAGAGGTGGCTTGAGGGGTGAGGGGTGAGGGCTTCAGCAAGAGGGTTTAGGGGAGAGCCCTAGGGTGTAGGCATGCTTTTTGAAAAGCCACTTGTTTCGCAGTTTCTAACAGCTAGATGGTGGTGTTCAGATAGCAGTTTCCCTCCGCACTGGCGGGAATTCACGTTTTGGCCCGAGAATTAGCTTGTGGAATTCCTGTGCACGACCCATCATGGGATGGGATTTTGAGATTTCGGGAGGTGTTGGGGAGGGGACAAGTTAGCTCCGAGCGCTTTTTTGTTGAAGAGTGGGACGAGGAGAGGGGATAGGCTAGTGGGCATGGGGGATTCCATTTTGAGCTTGTCGGCTTAGCGTCATATTATATCACTCGCGCCGGCACGTGCTTTCAAGCTTCCCCAGTGGTCGCTTCTGGTTGTGAAGATATAGCCCGAGGTATTTGTTTAGTTCAGCAGGGTTGGGGGATACTGTGCTAGATTGCAAATTTCCACATTATTTGGTTTGGCAGAAGTATATACCTGTCGGGGGTTCGTCGAGTAGGTGTTAGCCTACGGTAAAGGCGGAGACAGGTGACAGGTCTTGTGGAGCGTTGGACCCCCAAAAACCCCACAGGCTTGGGCGGGTTCGCCCACAATACGTAATTTCTAGCTTCTAGACGCTTTGTACTCGAGTAGACAGGCTAGGAGGGATTTGCCACACGTCCTACGGATAACCGAAGTTTATTCTGGTCGGCTGGAGGCTTGACTTTAGGTAGGGGGGGGCGTTTTGAACACAAGAAAGCCGGTTCTGGCATTGCGGAATGCAATGAAAAATAACAATACTAGTTCGCGTTTCTCATGCTGAGGTATGGGACAAAATATTTTTGAACAGAAAAAAGAAAGCAGGACCCGGTTCTATTATTCGCTCGTTTGCTTATTTTTTTCCCGTTTCTCTAACGCCATCCTTGTACCATTCACAATCTCGACATGCTCAACAGCATGCATCCTATTCTCCAAATCCTCCAAGCTCTCCCCTTTAATCATCTCAATCTCCCTCACGATGATCGGCGTTCCCTTATCCACGGCAGCGATAACATAGTGGATCATGATGCCAGTCTTCGTGATTTCCCCCCTCTGAAACGCTTCGTAAGCTCGCTCGATTGCGTTTGCGCCATCGAATTGTCCCGGTAGGGCGGGGTGGAGATTTATGATATCGACGCCAGCCTCCTTTAGCGGGTCGAGGGCTGCAGGAGAAAGGATGTGCATCCAACCAGCACAGACCACCAAATCGGGGGTCTGGGCCAGGATCAACTTGGCAAGGTCGACGTCGTAAGCTCGTCGGGCTTCTTGAGGATTGTTCGGATTTTCCTTTCTGTAGGCAAGAAGGTTGTGGTATGTTGATGAAATGCCGGCGTCGGCCGCCCGTTTTAGACCGTAGGCGTCCTTTTTGTTCGAGATAACATGAACTATCGAGGCATCGAGGGTGGAAGGATTTGCTCTGGAGGCGTCGATCAACGCCTGGAGATTGGAGCCGTTGCCAGATATAAGTACGAGGACTCGTGATGCCATATTGGTAGAATATCGATGGGGGGGGAGATGTGTTTGTCAATGGTTATTGGTGGGGGAGGGTGAGGAAGAGTGACCGCCCGCTAATTTCCCCCGCCGGAAGGGGCCGGATTGAGGGACTACGCCTGGCGGCCGGGAGTATCGTTTATGGTATGATACAGTACGATATGCGTTTTAAAGGTTGGCGAGCCCTAAAAAGGAGCTTCCGATCGGGAGCTAGGTCCCCCCTCTCTCGGAGCCCTTTGCGAGATGCAAACAAAACGCAGGGATGTCCGGTCGAAAACCGAAGGAGACGTTGGTTGTCCCTCATGATAGCAGGAGCGTTCTTGGGGTTAATGTGGTTTTTAACTTAGTTTCACAGGGACGAAAACTGAGAAGCTGAGCATGGGACTGTGTGGTTCAACGGCTTATCATTGGTTTTCGAATGGATAAGGGCTTGTTTGGCAAAAATGGGACCGTTCTGTTGGGGGACTGTTTCTGCTGTGGGAATGGCCTTTCCATTTTGAAACGGAAGGAAAAGTGTCATCTCTATGGGGAACGGAACAGAACCGTTGTATCCAAACAGGTCCTAAGGGCCTATTTGGCAAAACAGGACTGCTCCGTTTTGCGACCGCTTCTGTGGAAATGGCCTTCTCACCGTTTTGAAATAGGATAGAAAGAAAATGGTTATCTGTGTAGGGGAATTGAACTGAACCATTGTATCCAAATAGGCCCTAAAAGGTTGAAAGGAGGGTTGCCGGAGTCCCTATGTGAGCGCCGTTCCCCAATGGTCACGTGGGATTTCCAGCAGTTACCCTGCACAGAATACTCAAACCTAGATGCTATGCGGCACTGCACCAGTATGGAGAATTTCGTTAGGTTATCCCTAACCCTTGTTACGAGAGCCTCAGCTTCACCTCCAAAATCCCGCACCTCCTAACCCCTCCATATCTACTTGCTTCCTATGGAACGATAGCGCTACGTACACATGGAATCGGACTGGCAGGAGGTTTGTATTCTTAATTGCCTTCATATGCCGTCACAGAAAAGTAACAGTTCGTGATGAATTTAGGTAGTGCGTATCCCCGCGGTGCCTCCGTCGCAGGTGGTAGGATATCCTACTGTTCCTCCTGCCTTGGCATTTGACACCAACCAAGAGCTTTTATGGGTTGGGAACGAGCAAGTAAGCTCAAACGTTTTGTCGCCGGTCTCAGTAGATTAAATCCCAGCTTACATAGTCATAATTGTTATAGGGTCGAGTTACTTCTTACTTCAGTCCCGAGCTTCGAAAATATACCAGTTACCGTGGTCATGACCATCCGCTACTTCCAAGAGATGATTCTGTGCGAAACATTCAAGTGAATGATCGAGGTGTTATATCTTTGGCAGCAAGGAGCTTGCACTTTTCCATCCGGAGAGGGTTGGCCCAGTGGAACATAAAGTACGTAGCTCGAGATTAAGGATCGGTTCCGAAACTAACTTCGGGCCCTGAACTATGCGGCATTTCCGAGTTTAGACATGGAGGTTTTCACAATTTATCTGGCTTCGCGTACACCAACAGAGGCACCTCCGAGATCTTGGTTGGTGGTAGTCAGAGCTCAATGTTTACGGTGAATGTAGACCGAGGGACCGTGATAGGAGAGGTATTTATCTAGCAGCTCCCAGGTGGTGCCAGGGAACTGCTGTGGAAGACTGATTCGGAGGATAGTATCCTACAGGAGATGACATAAAGGTTATGAAGAGGAACCCTAGGGCCATTGTGTACGGGACGGGAAAAGGTGATGTAAAGCTGTTGGATATGAACACTTTCAAGGTAGTCAAGGAATTCCCACAGGCACACGGGAGCACAATCTCGGATTTGGATACTCAAGGAAATACTATCTTAACATGTGGCTACTCGCCTAGGTTCTTAATCCCTCCATGGCCGCCCACTATTAGAGGAATGGGTTGTGGCTGACCGCAAGAGAACAGACAGGGAACGTATCACCTTGACACTCTCGTTAAAGTCTATGACCTTCGAACGAACAGGGCACTCGCCCCGGTCGGCTTTCCTTCTGGTGCTGCCTTTGCTCGCATGCACCCCAAACTCTCAGCTGCTGCGATTGTTGCTTCACAAGCTGGCCAGATTCAGGTAGTCGACATTGAGAACCCGGCAGCAATAAAGCTGTACCATGCGAACGTAACGAGCTACATTACTGCGATGGAGTTAGCCCCTAGTGGAGATGCCTTGGCTCTGATGGATGCGGATGGCTATCTCCAGCTCTGGGGGTGTCCGGACAAGCTCAGATTCACTGAACTCATGAATCCAGTGGAGTGGCCGGAGCCCCCTACACTTCCTAATGTCGCCATTAGGGACGACACGTTAGCATCCATACTTCTTTAGACTCATATACTGGAATATGCTAATTATTTCTCCTTTTCAAGTCCTCTAAACACTATCGGTATGCCTTATTATCGCGATGTGCTTTTGTCCGCCTGGCCTCCGCATGAGATTTTCAGTGTCAACAAAATGCCTCAGAAGATTGACGCAGATATCTTAGCAGCCTCTGCTACCAAAACCGGGTATGCCCCGTATCACAGGAGAACTCCTCGATATTGCATAGAAAGGGCCAAGCATACCGACCCTCCCGGAGCAGTTCCAAAATTCTTAAGTCAGCAAGCAAAAGGCAAAGGCTCTCGGAACTCCGGAGATTTTGACGATGGAAAGTCGCTCTATGGAGACGAGGCTAGGAGGAAGTTCGAAGTCCCGCCGGTGTTCAGAAAAGTGGAAATTAAATACAGTAAATTTGGTGTTGATGATTTCGACTTCGAGTGAGTCACCTTTTATCGCAGGGAGCGATTTCCTGTGAGAGCAGAACTAACGCGATGTTAGATTTTATAACAAAACCAGATTTTCAGGGCTCGAGACTCACATATCGAACTCATACATGAATCCTTTATTGCAGATGTATAAATTCACACCTTTGCTTCGGAACTTGGCACTCCATCATACGGCTACGGCATGCACGAAAGACGATTGTATGCTATGTCAAATGGGTTTCTTATTTGACATGTTGGATAAAGCCAATGGCCAAAACTGCCAGGCTACAAATTTTCTCAAAACATTCAGCTCACTTCCTACTGCTGATAGGCATGGTGTTTTAGAAGAGGATTCGTCAAATAGTGAACTCCTGAGCTCTATGATACAAAGCCTCAACCGGTTCCTTTTGGATCAGATATCCATGGATCAGAGAACCTGGCAAAATGATTCGAGAGCGCTTGAAGAGGCGATTACAATTGGAGCCACTAAAAGCCAACGCTGTAATATCTGCGGCAAAGAGTCACGTCCTCTAGGTGACACAAATGTTACAGATATAATATACCCCCAAAAGCATAACAAGCCTGTTCAGTCCTTTTCTGCCTTGGTAAAACAAAGCATACAGATGGACACGGTCCAAAAAGGATGGTGTGACAAGTGTCAGCGCTATCAGCAACAAGCAATGAGGAAATTGGTGGGAAGGTTACCAAAGATAATGATGTTTAATGCTACTACGAATGAGAAAAGCCTGACATATATTCGAGAGCATTGGTCAACACCCGGGTGGCTGCCCGATGAAATTGGTGTACTGGTCGCCAATGGCCAACTGAGTGTGTATCAAGGTGAAGACTTGAGGATCATGAAAGAAAGATGCGAAAACTTGGTGACATTTGACCTTGTGGGTTTCGTGGCGGAGATAAAACCAGAGGAGAAGAGAAACACGCACCTAATATCATTCGTTAATGGTATGCTCTTCCCTTTGATTCCTTGCGAGTGAACTAATCAGTATCTTAGTTGCCTTGTCGTCGGCTGACAGGACCGAAGAAAATAATTGGCATATATTTAATGACTTCCTCGTCACGCCCGTAGGGAAAGAGGACGCGCTTGACTTCGCACCAAAATGGAAGACGCCTTCCGTTATATGTTTCCAGGCCAGAGATCCCAGAAATGCCATTGACAACTCTTGGAGAAACCATCTAGATACTAGCTTGTTATATATCGACTACTCCTTTGGGTATGGTTATTCAGAGCCCGAGTGGGTAAGATTGTATGCGATGGGGCTGACGAGATTGTACCAACACAGAAAATCTCTAAATGAGCCTAGACGCAAATCATTGGAACAGCACGAAAAGCCTAAGCCAGGAACGCTAGTCGCCTTGGATGCCGAGTTTGTATCCATGCAGAACGAGGAAACCGAGGTAAAAGCCGACGGCTCAAGGTCCGTAGTGAGGCCAAGCAGGTTAGGTCTAGCTAGAGTGTCTGTACTTAGGGGGGAGGGAGTAGACGAGGGTGTAGCATTCCTGGATGACTACATTATCACGAGGGAACCGGTTGTTGATTTTTTAACCGAGTTTTCTGGAATCCATGCCGGCGACTTGGACCCGAGCACTTCAAAACATGCTTTGGTTCCGCTGAAGGTTGCGTATAAGAGGCTTTGGCTATTGCTTAATTTGGGTTGTGTATTTGTGGGGCACGGGCTGTTGAAGGATTTCAGGATTATAAGTATGTTGAGCTTGGAAGCATGTACGGAGGTTAACGCTAACATGACTCTTAGATATACATGTTCCAAAGGAACAGGTAGTAGATACGGTTGATTTGTTTGTCTTGCGGAGCTCCCAGAGGTAACTAACACCCGACCCCGAATCTCTACATACTTCTAACAAACGTTGAATAGGAAGCTGTCACTGCGTTTCCTGGCATGGGTAATTCTGAGGGAAGAGATCCAACTTGACACCCACGACTCAATAGAAGACTCGTACACTGCACTTCGACTGTACAAAAAGTATCTCGAATACAGCGACGCCGGCGTCTTAGAATCCATGTTAAACGACATTCAGATAGAGGGAATGAAGACCGGTTTCAAACCGCCGCCAAGGGGGCTCTTGGCCGAGCACAGGACAGACACACCTCCCATATTGCAGGAGGGACGATCAGAGGCCAATACACCACAACCTAGGGGGGGCGTGTCGAAATGGCTTGGAGCTTGAATGTGATTAATTGGGCTACAACCCTGCGCTGTTTGTTGGAGTATGTTTATCGCTTCTAATACCTTGGGAATATCCTGCTGCAGTGGTCATGTCACCGGTCGTTTGCCTTTTCTGTGATCACAGACTTCATAGCATGCCCGGTGTCGTAGCTAGTTCCTGTATGGCAGCAGTTTCTGTTTTATTTTCCTCTTAAATCAACGTCTGTAGAGAGGGTTTACTGGAGTTTGCATAAAATAATTTCTGATTACCAATGTTTGTGATGTCTATCTCACGTGCGGGCGGGTATCATAAATTATCACTCGTAAGGGTACTAGGGTAGGGTTAGACTTGGGAAGTGTTGTGTACAGCACTGTAGGTTTCGCACCCAGGAAACTGCCTACGGTATCATAGTTAAATTATGTCCGCACGGATATTGTTGGCCTTTCTCTCTCCCAGCTTGTGTTATTTGTGCGCTTCCCGTGTGATTGGGGACTGCAGTAGGATCCCACCACCCAGTGGCCGAAGCCTACTCGCCCTTAAAATAAGTTACCTAAGGGCGCAACGCAGCAACTAAAACCAAAACCATAACATTAGCCTGCGAACAGCGATCCTGAAGTTAACAAGGCCCCCAAAATCAACAATCCTCACTTGCATAGTAGCAAGAAGAGGGAAAGAGAAGGAATAGGCGGTCGTTTTCTTTCTTTCTTTTCTCATTTTCCGACGTCCATACTTGCACTTGTGCTAGTATTAGAAACTAAGGAGGATCTCATCTCTGGCAATAAAGTGTGGTAAAGTTACCTTATCTTTGCTTGTGAGACAAGTCGCAAGAAACGCGAACGCTTAATCTGGTTGGAAGTCACGTGACTCCTACTCTCCGGGGCGCCCACGCGATCCGTTCAGTATAAAGAGAGCATTCCCACGAACCTCCTATAACAAGCCCGAGGGCTCCGTGTCGAACGAGTTACCTACTGGACAGCAACTCATTGATTTCTGTAAGTCTTTGAAGGTTCTAATTCCATTCTTGTGCGCACAATCTCAAATCTATTCCAGCACAGCAGATGCTCGGAACAACCACCCCCCAGCACACCACCCAAAAACCTACACCATGAGAACTCATCGGTCTCTCAACTCTATCGGGCGGGCCGCCTTTGGAGCGCAGTCTCAGCTGCAAAGCTTTAATACTATTACTACTGCTACTACTGCTTCTAATGGAGTGGGGGAGGGTGAGGGAAATGAGGAACCAGAAATCAAGCTTGCATCTGCGCACTCCCGAGACCCTGAGGTCCGAAAGCGCAACTTATTCCAGCAGCGCGCGTTCAAACTCTCACACTCACTACTAGTGTTGTTACTGTTATTCTTCACATTCCTACACGGAGCTGGATTGTTTCTGTTTACGAAAGGGTTTTTACTGACCCGGCTAGTCCTTAGCGAGCAATCTTCCTGCGATGTCTCACCGCTGGGTAGCGAGGTCGATTGGAAGGCAGGGGATATAGCCAAGGGATGTTGGCATCCAAAAACATTCAATAGAGCTGTGGTGATAGTTATCGATGCACTGCGATATGACTTTACGGTTCCGTTTGGCTCAGGGGAGGGTGGTAATTCTACGGATGTGAAGCAGTTCCATAACGCTCTCACGGCACTGCACGCTATCGCTTCATGGCATCCTCACAATGCGATATTGTTACCATTCATCGCAGATCCACCGACTACAACTTTGCAGAGACTAAAGGGGTTGACAACGGGTACATTGCCGACTTTTATTGACGCTGGGAGCAATTTCGCTGGACAGGTTATCGATGAGGATAACCTTATCTCGCAATTAAAGTCCGCGGGGAAGAGGACTGCGTTCGTGGGAGACGATACTTGGATGGCGCTTTTTCCGGGGTTATTCGAGGGGGATATGGAGTATCCGTATGAATCTTTGAATGTGTGGGATTTGCATACGGTGGATAATGGTGTCAACGAACATATTTTCCCGCTATTGCACCCTGAGAATGCTTCACGGTGGGATGTGCTTATTGGGCATTATCTTGGTGTGGACCATGCAGGGCATCGATACGGACCGGATCACTTCGCTATGCGGGAGAAATTAGTACAGATGAACGGGGTTATCGAAGAGCTAGTTAGAAGTATTGACGATGACACTTTATTGGTTGTCATGGGCGATCACGGAATGGACCCTAAGGGCGATCATGGAGGAGAGTCGCAGGGTGAATTAGAAGCTGCCCTGTGGATGTATTCTAAGAAACCGGTCTTTGGCGAGTTTCCACAAGGACTGGACCCTAATGGTGGAGACTGTTCCGGGCCTCCAGGCATTAGGTCTGTTGCCCAGATCGATCTCGTTCCGACACTTTCACTGCTGCTCGGACTACCGATTCCGTTCAACAATCTCGGGGCCCCGATAGTGGAGGCATTTTACGGTGGGGGTGGAGTCCCCGGATGGAAAAACTTGGTCGATATCTCCCATTTAACGGCAGCTCAGATCAAACGCTATCAAGCTGAATATTCCGGGAGGAACGGTGAAGAAGTTGAGGGGATTGAAGGGATCAATTCCATCTGGGATACTGCGTACCGGAAGCTGACTGAGGTCCGAAAGCTTGGGAGGAAAGCCCGAGCTGCAGATTGGCAGAATGTCTTTATAGAGCTCTCAAGGTATCAATCTGAAACACTCCGAGCCTGCCGTCATGTCTGGGCCAGATTCGACCTGGCCAGCATGGCTGCAGGTGTTGCTGTGCTAGTCGGGGGTGTTGCTGTTGTGGCTGTGTATGCTCGTGCCTTCACAGGCGATCACACTGAGCTCACGGATACGTTGCTTACTCGGATGGCTAAAGGGCTTGGTGCCGGAGCTGTCCTTTCAGTTGCCGATGGGGTTATCGCTAGGGTATCGCAATTTGGGGTTCCCAGTGTCGGTGGATTACTTGGACTTTCGCCTCTGCGAATGCTCTTGTTGACTGGCAGTTTGGGCACCATAGTTGGCTTCTTTTCAGCAGCTCACTACGCTCGGAGGCGGCTGACATCCCTGCTGCCAAACTCCAGCTGGGGCGCACTCTGCCTGGTCTTCACCTTTGCTCACTCTTTGATCTTCGGTTCGAACTCGTTCACAATATGGGAAGACAAAATCTTGACCTTCTTCCTGGCCACCTTCGGATTTGTTTCATTTCTCAGCTCCCAGAGGCTTGGGACCGTAGGGCGTGCACTGGGAACATATCACTCAATAGTTTTCCTCCTCCTCGTCCGATTATCGTCGATCTCACGACTATGCCGGGAGGAACAGATGCCTTTCTGTGAATCGACATTTTACTCCTCTGCATCCTCCTCTGTTTCAGCTCCCCGCACGCTTGTCATCCTATTCGTCATGGCGCTGGGATTGCCATCGATTGTCGGTTCTTATTACCGTCATACCAATTCCTACTCCGGCCCGGCCCCAGTATACATCGGCTTTGGCTTCCGTCTGGGGCTTCTCCTTAGCGCGCTGTATTGGGCCCTCGACTCTGCTGATAACGGGAACTGGATCCCAGACCTCTCCGAGGGGGTATTGAAGCCACTGAAGACCACCGTCGGCCAAATCGTCATAGCGATGGGCCTCCTCGCTGGAAACTTAGCATATTCATACTCTTCCGTATGCGTAGATGTTCGTCTCGAAGATCCACTCGCTAACCAACCCACCATCTCCCCTGATGATGGCGAAGACATGCCCCCCCCACCCCAGAGCTCGAAGCCCATTGTTCGCCTCCTTGGCACATCAAACTTGCACGGCTCCCGCTACTTCATGTTGCTAATATCCTGGTCCCTTGCCCTAATCCTCCTCCAAAAGCCCATGGGCGGTGCGTCAATGGGTCTCCTCTTGTGGCAAATTCTCTCTCTGCTAGAACTCCTGCACACTCTTTCCCTCTCCGATTCCGCCATCGGCCCCGTAATATTAGGGATCCTGGGAAACTCTCACTTCTTCTCCACGGGTCATCAAGCCACGCTCTCCGCTATTCAGTGGGAATCCGCATTCATCCCTTTTTCGACAATCAGGTATCCTTGGTCACCAATGCTTGTTATAGCGAATAGTATCGGCCCGCAGTTGCTCACCGCCTTAGCCGTTCCACTCGTGGTGCTCTGGAAAGCACCCCCGACAGGCATGGAGACGCTAGGCAAGACGGTTAAAGCCGTGACTACTTATATGCTGTACCATTCCGTGATTACGCTTAGTTCTGTTGCGTGCGCCGGGCATTTGAGGAGGCATTTGATGCTTTATAGAATTTTCAGTCCGAGGTTTATGTTAGGCGGGGTGGTGTTGCTGGCTATTGATGTGGTGGTTCTGTTGGTGGCTATGTGGGGGACTAGGGTTAGCTTTTTGAGTGTTGGGGAGTTGTTTGGCTATTAGATTGTGCTAGTCGTTTTGGGCCTTGGTGGTAGGATGGATGGGTGGTGGGGCGCTGGTGGATATTGGAAGAATGGGAAGATTTTTTCTGGATATTTTGGGGATATCGACTTTCAAGTCGGGTTCAATGATCTGAACGGGGAAGCCGTGGATACTAGCACTCCTGCGTTTGGTGCCCGCTTATCTTCTTAGAGGGGGAGCAGTGCACTGGGCGCAACTAACCGGTATGGATGGTATTTCACGAAAAAAAAAACAGACATTCCGCACAGACTGGGTTTGCTCAAGAGAAATCTGGAGAAATAGCGAAGGGGGGTAGTGGTGTCAGTAAGACAACTGTGGATGGAGTACGAGTACACTAAGGCCCTGTTTGGTTGAGCTGGGCCTATTCAGGACCTTTCCAGTGGGAAACGGTCTGACCTGTGGGAACGGTTGTTGCCAATTTGGCACCATTTGCTTCTGACAAATACATTAAAAAAATTTCATCCTAGAGCCTAATGAAGAAATTTTACTAGTGCTTCTAATCCTTCTCAATTTTAAACCTTCAACGCTCTACCTACAACCTTCCTGAATTCACAGCTTCTGCTCCTGGCTCCTGCTCCCGACCTGCAGCTTCCAGCTCCTGCTCCCGACCTGCGGCTTCCGGCTCCGGCTTGTAGATCCAGCTCCTTCTCCCACTGCTACTCTCCCCCAGAGTACTCTTCGAATTGTTGGAAAAATAAATAAATAAGAATCAAAGATGTATTGTTGATATTATATTATAAAGGAGCTATTCTACAGGACAATAATTATTTTATTGCTATAAATATTTGCTTATGATGTTTCTACATGGCAACTGTTTTGTTAGGGCTGTTTGGAAATGAAATGATAGACGCCTTTTACCGTTGCCAATCAAACAGCTTCACAATGTGAGGTAATTCAGCTCCCCGCAGAGTTTAGCTCGTGAGCGAAAGCCCAAGCTGTGGAAGCACCCCGAATCCCCGAATTGTTTTTAGCACAAGTAGATCCGTAAATGAAAGATACCTTCCTCTGAGGGTTTTTTTCCCCTTCATAACATCCAATCACTATATATTTGGTAGCGATAGGAAATAATTTATGAAATTTCCAATACAGAAACTCTATTCTAAGAATCGCAAAATGATTATGGAAATATCGCTCTCGCCCAGAGCCTACCATATGCAGGTTTAGAGTCCAGACAGTAAGATTAGTAGTCAAAAGCCAACATGACATTGTAGAATATTATTTCCATCTCGGTAAATGCAAGAAATCCGTTGACCACAGATACCTAAGCGCGAGTGCTGCACATGGCTGTTGTGGAGGAAAAACGAGCCAAGATGTCACACAAGAACTTCAGAGCAACTCTGACCAAGCGAGTGACCACGCGTGATCTGGGTAATAACCACATCTCACCACAATCTTGACAACTTTACTGGGGGCAATAAATGCATTAATTAAAATTTTTAAAAGTAACTTAGCGATGAAAAAGGAGAATAATCCCTCTATCCACCCAAAACCCCCCTCTCCACGTCTAAGAAAAGAAATGATCTCGAATTTCTGCCAGTACCTTTGGAGCATGACCTATGCGAGAAGGATGGAGGCCACAATAAGTCAAAAAAACACAAAAAGGAATAATATGAAATACCTAGAATACCAAACACTTCGTAACCAGACACTGAGTGTACCTTCTTGTAAGGTGATAATGGAAAACTCTAGATCACAGTGCAAATGTTAGTCCCTCTCTTGTTTTACGGCACGAGGGCAAACTACCGATACCCGCACACAACCTCCACCCTTAGCTATTCCAAAGCAGCATCGCCAGAGCGAGCCTGATCACGGTAAATCGAGAAGAGTATAACCGCAGCTTGTGCGTCTTCAAAAGACGCAGCAGCTCTAGAATTAGGATCGAGCTTATGCCCGAGAGGAAAATACTGATTAAGGTGAGCCGAGAAAAGAGTAACTGCCCCTCCTGTATCTTCAAAAGGCGTGGAAACCACAGTGCCGAGATCGAGCATATGTGCACCAGCAATGCTCCAGGCATGCCTCGAGCCATCCGCACCACGAATAGATGCATTGTCATCACCCATAGGGAGGGGCACCCCGCCACTACTGGTCGTCATGGAACTCTCGGCAGGGATCCCACTTCCACTAGCTAGTTCTAGAAGGGCCATGGCAGCTTCGATGTCCAAGTGGTTTGCGTCAAAGGAGGATTTGGCTGGATCGGTAGACAGAGATCCTAGGACTTCATCCCCCTGTCGCATTCCCATTTGCTCGCCAGACGTTTCTTCGTGTTTCCCCAGCTCCTGTCCTTTGGTGTTTCCGCCGCCGGGGGCGGAACTCTGGAGAAATTTAATAGAAGGCATGCCGGTGCTAAAAGTGTGCTGACCGGTGACTGAATTGATAACTGCGAGGAGGAAGAAAAAATACCTTGTATGATATGGTACCGGGGTGACTAGTTGTAGGAGCTCCAGGGGACCTCGACGCCTCGTAGTAAGCTTCTCTTCTCGGCACGTCGTGGTGGTCGACGCAAGGTTTCAGGGCAGGGCAAACAGGAGTAAATGCTGTGCGAAAGGGTGTGGTCCTGTATGATAATCTTCTAGATTGTTTTGCTAAATAAATTCAGGGTCATAGGAGGGCAGCATGCTCCACGCACGCGATACTTCTATAGAACCTTTTCTCTTGAACCCTCAGAATTCAATGCTGGGGAGCAAATCGTCTTCACTGACGTTCATAGTATCGAGTAATTTCGTTAAGAGTATGTGTACAGAACAATTTCCAGTAACTCCCACTAGCTTCACCGAAGCATCACCTAAAAACATAAGCACCCCAAGCTATTTACCCATTTAACTATCTTCCTTGAGCCTAGTTGTGTCCAAATCCGAGGACTCCATGCCATCGAACTCGTGAAAAGAAAATAACTGATAGGGCTAGCCTTTCTATGTGCTAGGTACAGGGTAAGCCCACCAAACAACTCAAAATACGCCAAACTTCTTCTTTTTCTTCTTCTTGTCCTCTTCGTAATATCTGCCAGGTTGGTGATGATGAACCTTTAGCCCGCCCATTTCCTTAATTGGTGGGGCAGGGCTTGGTGAAGGTTTTGGCGCCGCAGGCCTAACCTGCTGTGGGGGCGGTGCTACAGGTTTTGGAACTGGGTCGGGTTCTAACAGATGTCTTGGCACCTCCTTGGGAGGCATATCGGCTGGTAAGGCGAGGACTCTCCTCGGCTCCCTCGATTTTTGCAACTGCTCTAGCCACAACATCGGAGTAAGCATGTGCGAAGATCCTAAAAACACATCGCGAACAGATGCTTTAGAAACTTCGTAACACGCACGAGCTTCAGCATATGTAGCACCTCCAGCTATGAAAATGATAATACGCTGGCGAGGCTCAATAACAGATATCCTTGATTTAGCCCAGGTGGGCTTAGCCGAACGCAGAGAGGCTTGAGAAATATTTTCCTGGCCGCCCATTGATGGTACTAGTTCTGGCTTGGTATAAGGGAAAACAGCAGGGTCAAGAGTCCCTTTAGTATGATCCTCGAGCATAGTCTTAAGTGCTGTCACAAACCGAGAGAAATCAGAACCCTCCTCCTCAGCAGGGGACTTTGGGCCGCCCTTTCGCTTTTGAGAAGTATTCCGGTTCGGGCCTGGTTCCTTCAGGGATTTTGTTACCCGAGCACCGAGGAGATCAAGATTTCGGAGTACTCGTTCGTCATTCCTTTGCAGCTGAGAGTGGCGGATGAGCTTCTGAATGTCACCTTCGAGCAATCCGTCTTTCCAAAGAAGGTAAAGCATTATCAGGCGAAGTCGATCTGGAGGGCTACGATATATCAGTACAGTCGATATATAGGACACATTATTAGGAGACTCACGCTAAAGCCGGATCATCGAGAAGTCGCACTAAAGACTCCGCAGGATTTTTTGTTAGGCGCCCATTTTCATCAAACCCAGTCGCCAACGCCTGTTCCAGAAGCGCCACATCTGGGAGGTTTTTCTTCTCGAAAATACCCATGCATTCCTGGGCCATGGTAAGATGAAGCGAGTACATGTCCTTTTGTCCTTGGTATTGAGGCAGACTCGCCATCATGTCCCTGATCGCATATAAACTTGTCGATGACCCGCTATATACCACCTTAGATCAGCACTCGCACCAAAACAGTACGCTGGCGCACAAACCTGTCAACAAAGTTCTTGTTGTCCCCTAGGAATTTTTGGAAGTCGGCCATCAACTTTTCAATGGTGTCTTTCATATGTTTGTGCCGATTAGACACCCACACCTGATCTTCGTCCCCAATTACCATATCTTTTTCCTCTTCAGCACCACCAGCAGTGGCAACCTTAACAACATAAGTTACTTTCTCCCCATCCTTTATGGGCAAAAGATCATGGGCCATCGCTTGATAAGTGAACTCGTGTAGTGCGGGAGCGAATAGATCGATAGATCTATCGACAACAAACAGCACCCCCCGAGGCCTATTTGAGGGCGGAGGAAAATCGGGGTGCCGCTGAGCGTATAAGTCTAATTCTGTCTGCACATTCTTGGCGAGTAGCTCTGATAAAACCCGAGCTTCATGTAATAGATTTGGTGGACGGAAATATCGTATAGTAGGATACTCTCCAAGAGATGCACAAACACAGACGATCTTCTTAGACAACTCTTCCAAATGGCCCCGCACTAAACCACGGCATTCCGGATGGTACAAGTTGTAAAACGACGTCGGGTCACGGAATGTGTAGAGATGAGACTCTCGGGGGAAGAAATCAATCGATAGAACGGTTTCGCCAGCAATAAAACCACGAGCAGGGGATTTCAAGATCATGTCGCGAAACCGATCGTCAAGCTCTAGAGCCACGGTATAAGTCAAGACGAAACCAATATTAAATTGTCCGCCGGGCGGTGGAGACCAAACCTGAAGTCCATAGCAAATGTGCGCCTGTGTACCGAGGCTTAGTGCGAGCAAAGTCTGATATCAAACAGCGGACAATGTGCTCCTGTGGTGTGAGGATATAAACGCACTCCATTGGTTGAGGCATTCGCTTCGATTCAATAAGGGAAACATCTAATTTGCGTAGCACCAGATGGTCAGCTTTCGAACGGCACTTCCACAAACGGTAAATCATAGTAGGGCAAACCTGAGATACTCTCATCAAGAATGAGGTGTGTTTCCATAACATTTGTGATCAACTTGTGACTTATTTCGTCGGTAACAACACATCTCCACTATATATTGGACGAAGGTTAGCTCTTTCAAGCTCTCTATGAAATAGGTAGACTAGGGATCAAGAAACCGTATCGGGAGGCTGTATAGCTTTGATTGCGTCCAAAATAGCTATTGAAAAATACAAGTAAGTTATGAGGCCCAGAAAACTTAGTGGGTTAGACCATACTCTGCTTTTGGATTTCTATCAAGGAGGCGACCATGGTGGGGCGTAGGGGGTTGTCTCGCTGCCTGTCAGGGGACAAGCTATCTCTGTTATGCTTGTGTGCTGCTATGTATGTACAGGAGGGGAGATGGAGGAGGAATGGTGAAATTATCTATTAGGCAAGCTCTAACAGCTCGGGGAGGAGCGTGGATAATATATATAGAATGGGCAAACCGACGATGAAAGGTGAGCGAGAGATCGAGCAGCAAGCGCTGGACGGGGCAGAGGATGGCTGAGATGCCAATCTTACTCAATCCCATAATAGAATGGAAAAAAAGCCCCCTAACCCTACCCAGAGCCCCCACATATCTCTGACTCTAAAGCCGGGTAACATAGGAGACGTCAAGCGAAAAGAGGCAAGCCCAACCTTGTCGTAGTCACGCTTCACCAACTCCAAAGGATTGAGGTCTTCCAACACTCCAAACACTAAGGACTCCCTCAATCAAGCTCTTGCGAAAATGGAGGGCCTCTATTTCAATGTCGATAATGGGTATATAGAGGGTGTAGTGCGCGGTTACCGTAATGGCCTACTCACTAGCCAAAACTATGCGAACCTCACACAATGCGAGACTCTTGATGGCAAGCTAATCTTATGGTGGATTTCTACTCGAGCCTTTCGCTAACATTTTCCAGACTTGAAGCTTCAACTTTCACCAGCATACGGCGATTACCTCGCAAATGTCCCCTCGCCTCTCTCGACATCTGTTATTGCCGCCAAAGCCAACGAAAAGCTAATCGCCGAGTTCCGATACATTCGCGCGAACTCTACTGGGACGCTCGCAAAGTTTATGGATTTTCTCACCTACGGATACATGATCGATAATGTAGCGCTGCTGATTACAGGCACTCTTCACGAACGAGACACTCGAGAACTTTTGGAACGATGTCATCCGCTAGGGGTCTTCGAGGCCATGCCTGTCCTTTGCGTTGCCACGAATGTTGAAGAGCTCTACAATTCTGTTCTCGTGGAGACCCCCCTAGCGCCGTACTTCAAGAACACCTTATCGAGCGCAGATCTAGACGAGCTCAACATCGAGATTATCCGCAATACACTCTACAAAAGTTACTTGGAAGATTTTCACAATTTCTGCGTAACCACACCCGGCCTAGCCGGAACCCCTACAGCTGAACTTATGAGCGAAGTCCTGAGCTTTGAGGCTGATCGCAGAGCCATCAATATCACCATTAATTCCTTTGGAACCGAACTGAGTAAGCAAGATAGGAAAAAGCTCTATCCAAGCTTCGGCAAGCTTTATCCTGAGGGCAGCTACAGGCTTAGCAAGGCAAACGATGTTGACGAAGTGAAAACCGCAGTTGAAGGCGTCAGTGAATATAAGGCTTTCTTTGAGCAAGGGATGGGACAGGGCGCTGGCAGTGGTCACCCCAAAAGTTTAGAGGACTTGTTCTATCAGAAAGAGATGGATATTGCCAAGATGGCTTTTACCCAGCAGTTTACCTACGGCGTTGTCTTTTCTTGGGTCAAATTGAGAGAGCAGGTTCGTCTCTACTCCGCAACTCTATCACTTGGGGGCTCAGCTAATATTACCTGCTACAGGAAATAAGAAACATCACCTGGATCGCTGAGTGCATAGCTCAGAACCAGAAGGAGAGGATTGGTAACTACATCAGTGTTTTTTAAAATGTTGGTAACACGTGTTATTGGAACATGAACAATCGTCCCAGCAAGTCCCTTTCTTATGTATCGGTTTCTGGTTGTTTTGGTCAATGTAGTATTAATTGTTTCTTGCGGTGTTATTTCCTTTTCATTCTCAGCGGTGTTGGAGGTTAGTACCCGTCGCCTGGCAAGATCATTAAGGCTCGTTGCGACCGCTCCTAGAACACAGGGTGATTTTCTTGCAAGTTGGGCTTCACTAAACATCAATTATAAATACCTAAGCTATTACATTCTAAATCCATGATTTAATTTTTCACAAACTACTAAACGAAAACAAAATTATTAGTGAGCTGGGGCGCCAACAAAAATATTTGTAAAGCGCGAGTGAAAGCGTACCCCGTTGTCCCGGACGGTGAAAACCAGGGGTTGACGTCCGGAACAGTGAAACATCCAGAAGAGTGAAATGGTTGATAAATATGGTGTTTAAGGAAATTGCAAAGCGAGTGATAATTGTGCATATATGAAGGTCCAGACGAGGGGGAGAGTGGAAAATAGAGAGATGAGTGAAAAGAAGAAAATTTGAGGAAGCCTCCCAATACCGAACTTGAATAGAAGGATTTTACCCGAATGACCAAGCACAATTATCAACTCCGGGCCCGCTCGGTGCCACAAACAAGGCTTGCGTAAGGAAGCAAAAGCAGAAACACCAGACACTTGGTCTTACTCGAGTACACTGCTGCGGAAATATGAGCTTTTTTGCCTACCTTGTGGACCACAGGTGGTATCAATCGTGCCTTTGAGCAGCTGTGATGTGATATTTTGGCCTAGGATTGGGAGAAATCCGGGACACTGAATATACTTTCTATATAAACAGGGGTTAGAGGTATCTAGATTTACATCCGATCCAAAACCCTCCAAAATCCGGGACAGTGGGGTGTATTTCTATATATTTATTATGATACGGTATCATAGCTCGCACAAATCCTGAAAAATTGTCCGTGACAACGAAGAATCCGGGAGAGTGAGGTCCAGGACAACGGGGTGCGACTGTACTGTACTCGAGTATGATACCAAGTTCAATGTCCAGTCGCTCGGGAATGGGTCATTGGAATGTAGGGTTAGGGCTTATTTGACATACTCCAGTAGGGCAGATTTGTAGAATGCTTGCCTTCACTTCATTGCCACTGCATCCTCTCGGTGAGGCAACAATCCAAACCCCATCCACGACGAACCAACCGTGGCTCCGGACCATCAATACTTTTCCACCGCCCCATTAAATCCCCATACCTGCGCTAACTCACTTACACACTCTCTGATTCTCTTCCACATAAAACTTTGCTCTCCGAGAGCTCACTTCACCACTCCCGAGACTTCTAGAAGCCTTGCCCTTCCTTATCGCAATCATGGCGGACCAATCTCAGTATAAGTATGCCAACATGTCTAACCTGGTCCTCCAGGTAGATAAACGATTTACCCACCGGCGCACAGATGAGGCTACCGGAGACCCAGAATCGTTGGCTGGAAAGGTCGACATTAAGCAGATGGGAGATCGTGCGTTACGTGACAATGCGCCGAAGGAGAAGCACATCAAAAAGAAGAAACAGCTGAAAGAAAAAGACATTGATGGACTAGAAGATGGCAAGGAGGAAAAGCGGAAGCGGAAGCGAGAGTACGTGCTAATTCCAGTCCTGACTTTGATCACTTTGCGGGGAACGCGTTTCGAGACTAACCAATAAACTGCGTAGTGCTGCTACCTCACATGGAGGGAGTATTCTTTCAGCTACAGACGATGTACTCGGCCTCGTATACCATCCACGCACTGCTGAAACGAGGGAGGCTTATTCGCTTATTCTTACTCTCGTTTCTACGGTTCTCGGCGATGTTTCTCAGTCGGTGGTTCGCTCGGCTGCCGATGCAATATTAGAAATCCTGATGGATGAAGACCACTCAAAGAAGGACTTTGACAAAAAGCGAGGGATTGACGATATTCTGGGAGAGAAAATGCCTAATGATAAATTTACAGACTTAATAAACCTAAGCAAGAAGATTAATGATTGGAACGCTGGCGACGAAGACGAGCAGATGGATGGGCGAGGAGATGGTGCTGGTGCAGAGGAACTAGACGAGCGAGAGGGTGTTGCCGTTGTTTTCGATAACGAGGACGAAGACGAAGACGAGGCAACAGGATTTGAGGTTAAAGACGGAGATGAGTCCGATGAAGATGAGGACGAGGATGAGGACATGGAAGATAAGCCGAAGGAGGAGGAAGCTGAAAGCGAAGACGAATTGGTGATTGGCGGGGGCCGAACTGGGCCCGGTGACAGAGGCAAGCCAACTGTGGATGAGTATGCTGTTCCTGCACATGATATTGATGCCTTCTGGCTACAACGTCAAATCTCTACTAAATACCCTGATCCTCATCTTACGAGTTCAAAGACCACTATTGTCTTTGAAATTCTCTCAGACCCGGAGAAGACACAGCGTGATGTTGAGAACGATCTGATGGAGGTCTTCGGATGGGACCACTTCGAACTTGTTAAGCTCCTCATGAAGAACCAGCCTAAGATTGTTTGGTGCACCCGCCTCGCTAGGGCTGGTGAATCCTCGGAGGAGCGGATAGCGATCGAAAACCAGATGGTGAAGGATGGCTATAGGCGAATCCTAGATGAGCTAAGAGGAAGGGAGGCCGAAGAGGGGAAAGAGGGAAAGGGGAAAGAAAAGGTCGATTTGATGGAAATCGATGTGCCAGCGTCTGCTATTCCTTCAGCTTCTGCGGCCGAACAGAAGCCCGGTGGTCTTATCGGAGGTCTTCAGCCACGAAAAGTAATCGACCTCGAGTCCTTCATATTCGAGCAGGGGAATCATCTCATGACGAACGCTAGCGTAAAACTTCCTCAAGGCTCTACTAAGAGGACTTTCAAAGGGTATGAAGAGATTCATGTCCCAGCTCCCAAGCGGAAACTCGATCCCAACGAGCCTAAATTATTACCAATCTCTGATCTACCCGACTGGGCGAAGACCCCCTTTTCTGAGTCGAAGGAATTAAACAGAATTCAGACAAGGTGTTATCCATCAGCTTTTGAGGATGACGGCAATTTGCTCATTTGCGCTCCTACTGGTTCCGGAAAAACAAATGTTGCGATGCTAACAATTCTTCGAGAGATTGGAAAGCACCGCAACCCCGTTAATGGAGATATTAAGCTTGATGATTTCAAAATTGTCTATATTGCTCCTTTAAAAGCTCTCGTCCAAGAGCAGGTCGGAAATTTCGGCAAACGGCTTGCTCCATATGGCATCAGAGTCTCGGAGCTTACTGGTGATCGGCAGCTCACAAAGCAACAGATCGTAGAAACACAAATTATTATTACCACACCAGAAAAATGGGATGTTATCACTCGCAAAGCCACTGACCTGAGTTACACCAACCTTGTCAGGTTGATTATCATTGACGAAATTCATCTCCTGCACGATGAGCGTGGTCCCGTCCTTGAGTCGATAGTGTCCAGAACAATCCGAAAGACGCAGACCACACAGGAGCCTGTCAGACTTATTGGGCTTTCTGCAACTTTGCCTAATTATCGGGATGTCGCAAATTTCTTACGAGTCGACATGAAGACAGGTACGTTCACCATAATGCTGATACGTATATACAGTCGGGCCTGAATATTGACCGTTTTTACAATAGGGTTATTTCACTTTGACGCAACCTTCCGACCCTGTCCCCTTAAACAAGAATTTATTGGGGTTACAGACAAGAAAGCCATTAAGCAACTCCAAGCCATGAACGATGTCTGCTACACAAAAGTGATTGAACAGGCGGCGAGCAATCAAATGCTTATCTTTGTCCACTCTCGTAAGGAGACTGCAAAAACAGCGAGGTATATCAGGGATAAGGCTCTCGAACTAGAAACGATCCAACGGATTTTAAAAAGCGACGCGGGCACAAGGGAAATTTTACAACATGAAGCCGATCAGGTTGCGGACTCCAACCTAAAGGACTTGCTGCCCTACGGATTTGCCATCCACCATGCTGGAATGAGCAGAGCAGACAGGAGCACAGTTGAAGATCTATTCTCAGATAAGGCCATTCAGGTTTTGGTCTGCACAGCTACCCTTGCTTGGGGCGTCAATCTTCCTGCCCATACAGTCATCATCAAGGGCACACAAGTCTACTCCCCCGAGAAGGGAAGTTGGGTGGAATTAAGTCCTCAAGACGTGTTACAGATGCTTGGTAGGGCTGGTCGACCACAATATGATACCTATGGTGAGGGTATAATCATCACAACGCAAGCAGAGATGCAGTACTACCTCAGTCTGCTGAATCAGCAATTACCCATTGAGTCGCAGTTCATGCGGAAGCTGGCAGATAACTTAAATGCCGAAATTGTTCTTGGAACTGTCAGGACACGGGATGAAGCTGTGGAATGGCTCGGTTACACCTATTTATATGTGCGAATGCTAAGATCACCAGCCCTCTACTCAGTTGGGGCAGATTATGCGGACGACGAGGCCTTGGAACAGAAACGGGTGGATCTGATTCACTCGGCTGCTGCGGTGCTAGAGAAGTGCAACCTAATTAAATACGACAAGAAAACCGGAAGGCTGCAGTCTACCGAACTTGGAAGGATTGCAAGTCACTACTATATCTCCCACAATTCAATGTTCACTTATAACATCCACCTTCAACCGGCATTAACCACAATCGAGTTATTCAGAGTATTTGCGCTGAGCGAGGAATTTAAGTATATTCCAGTGAGACCGGAGGAGCGTTTGGAGCTCAGCAAGCTTCTCGCCAGGGTTCCGGTTCCAGTGAAGGAGGGCATTGAGGAGCCTCAAGCCAAAATTAATGTTCTCCTTCAGGCTTATATCTCTAGGTTAAAGCTAGAGGGGCTGGCTTTGATGGCGGACATGGTCTACGTCACTCAATCGGCTGGCCGAATCCTAAGAGCTATCTTCGAGATCTGTCTCAGGCGTGGTTGGGCCTCAGTTACAAAAACTGCTCTTGATCTTTGTAAAATGGCCGAAAAGAGGATGTGGCCAACTATGACCCCGTTCCGGCAATTTACCGCAGCCCCCGCGAACCAGCTCGGCCCCATTGTAACGAAGGCTGAGCGTGCTGCTGAATTCACCTGGTCCAAGTACTTTACTATGGATCCCCCTCACCTAGGGGAGCTTTTCAATAGTGCAAGGGCGGGAAAGTTGGCGCACGGCTTGTTAGAGAGGTTTCCGAGATTAGATGTTCAAGCTCAAGTACAACCAGTGACCAGAAGCCTTCTCAAGGTTGAACTAACTATCACACCTGACTTTATTTGGGACGACACATATCATGGTACAGCAGAGACATTCTGGATCTTGGTTGAAGATTGCGACGGCGAAGAAATACTGTTCCACGACCAATTCATTCTACGCAAACAATACGCCGAAGGCGAGAACAACGACCATCTGGTTGAGTTCACGGTACCAATGACAGAGCCGATGCCTCCTAATTACTTTATCACTGTTGTTTCCGATAGATGGATGCACTCAGAGACCAAGCTAGCCGTATCGTTTAGGAAATTAATTCTTCCAGAGAAGTTCCCACCACACACACCCTTATTAGATCTTGTGCCTTTACCTGTTGAGGCCTTGAAAAAGCCGGAATTCGTCGATCTCTACCCTGAATGGCGGCAGTTTAACAAGATACAAACTCAGGTTTTCAAGTCCCTATTCGACACAGACGATAATGTGTTTATTGGAGCTCCGACAGGAAGCGGGAAAACCGTTTGCGCTGAGTTTGCGCTCCTCCGGCATTGGTCCAAGGACGAAGAGCCCGGAAAGGCCGTATATATTGCCCCCTTCCAGGAACTAGTAGACCAGAGGTACGCAGATTGGAAGTCGAGACTGAGCAAGATCGATGGCGGCAAAGAAATCGTCAAGTTAACCGGGGAAACAAGTACGGATTTGAAGCTTCTTGAGAGAGGTGACCTGATTCTGGCTACACCAACACAATGGGATGTACTTTCAAGGCAGTGGCAACGACGGAAGAACGTTCAAACGGTAGAGCTATTCATTGCCGATGAGCTTCACATGCTGGGGGGGCAAAATGGCTTCACTTACGAGATTATTGTATCCAGAATGCACTACATCGCTGTGCAGACAGAAAACCCAATGAGGATCGTTGCCCTTAGTGTCTCATTATCGAACGCTAGAGACCTGGGCGAATGGATTGGAGCCGACAAGCACACTATTTACAACTTCAGTCCTAGCTCACGCCCTACCCCATTGGAGATTCACATCCAGTCTTACGGCATTCCGCATTTCCCATCAATGATGATGGCAATGGCAAAACCTGCATACTTAGCCATATCCTCAGTGCCTCCAGACAAACCGGTAATTGTTTTTGTCCCAAGTCGAAAGCAGTGCCGATCTAGCGCGCTAGACATTCTAGCGTACTGTGTCGCCGACGATGTTGAGGACAAATTCCGGAATGCCAATTTGGAGGATATTTCCTCACATCTAAACATTATCCAGGAGAGGCCCCTCGCAGAGAGTCTATCGCATGGGATTGGGTATTACCACGAGGCACTGAGCAAAAATGACAAGCGTATCGTAGAGAGCCTGTTTGAGGGCGGCGCTTTCAAGGTCCTCTTGGCCTCCAGAGACGTTGCTTGGGAACTATGCACCACCGCCCATATGGTGATTGTCATGGGCACTCAATTCTTTGAAGGGAGGGAACATCGCTATATTGACTACCCCCTCAGTGAGGTTCTTCAGATGCTTGGGAAGACTTCGAGGCCAGGCGAGGACAAATTTGGCAAAGCTGTTCTGATGACTACTGCTGTTAAGAAAGACTACTACCGAAAGTTTTTGAACGAGGCTCTCCCTATCGAAAGTCATCTTCCAGCGTATCTACACGACGCCTTCGTCACGGAAATAAGTACCAAGACTATCGGGTCAACTCAGGATGCCGTTGATTGGTCAACGTATACATACTTTTACCGTAGACTTCTTGCCAATCCAAGCTATTACAGCCTAACAGATACCTCTCACGAAGGACTCAGTACCCATCTCTCCGAGATGGTAGAAAACACCCTGAAGGATTTAGCCGAAGCCAAGATCGTTGATGTCGATGAAGAAGACGACACCGTCACTCCCCTCAATGCCGCCATGATCGCAGCATACTACAACATCTCCTTCATCACAATGCAGACATTCCTTCTCTCACTCACGGGCAAGACAAAGCTCAAGGGCATTCTAGAGATCGTCACTTCAGCCACGGAATTCGAGTCTATCCAGATCCGCAGGCATGAGGATAGGGTACTACGCCGCATCTACGACAACGTCCCAGTAAAGATGTCACAGCCAAACTACGAATCCCCGCACTTCAAAGCATTCGTACTTCTCCAAGCCCACTTCTCCAGAATGCAGCTTCCCGCGGACCTAGCAACTGACCAGGCTGTAGTACTATGCAAGATCCTCAACCTCCTGAGCGCTTGCGTGGACGTTTTGTCTTCAGAAGGCCACTTGAACGCTATGAGCGCTATGGAAATGAGCCAGATGTGTGTCCAGGCAATGTGGGACCGCGACAGCGCACTCATGCAAATCCCCTTTTTCACGCCAGAGCGCGTCAAGGCTGCTGGCGAACTCGGGTACGTTTCACCCCCCCCGACCCAAATAATGATAATAAAAACCAAGCTAACAAGTACACAGCGTCAAAACAATCTTCGATTTCATGGATGCCATGGGCGAAGACTCCACCCGTACCCACCTCCTCCAGCAGACCTCCATCACCGAATCCCAGCTCGGCAAAATCGCGCACTTCACCAACGAAAAATACCCAAATATCGACCTCGCCTACGAGCTTGAAGACCCCGACTCCGTGGTCACCGGTTCCCCCTCCTACATCAAGGTCAAAATCGAGCGCGAGCTCGACGAGGAAGATGAGAAAGCAGAGGTGGACACAACTGTGCACGCGCCCTTCTACCCCCAAAACAAAATGGAGAATTGGTGGATTGTTGTTGGCGAGGAGAGTAGTAAGAGCCTTTTGGCGATCAAAAGGGTTACGATCGGCAGGAGGCTAGATGTCAGGTTGGACTATACAGTGCCGAATCCCGGCAGGCATGAACTCAAGTTGTTCTTGATGAGTGATAGTTATGTCGGAGTCGATCTTGAGGAGGATTTTGAAGTCGAGGCTGCGGAGGGGATGGATGAGGATGACGATGAGGATGACGATGATGAGTAGATTGTTGTTTCTTTTGGCAATAGAGTTGATCGAAAGAGAAAGGGGGCAATTGGGGGATTGTAATCTAGTTCTTTCCCGGTCTCGTTCTTTCGCTGAATGAGGGAAATGGTGGGGATTTCATTATCAAAATTCCTCTGGTTTGTATTTTTAATGGTTACGTTTATGAACAGTGTACCGTAGCGGTAGATGTAAAAAAAATCACTAAATATCTGCCACACCAAAGAATCCCCCATAGCAAAGAGAAGAAAGCCCAACCCGAATCACGTCATATCACTCTCCACGCCAAACACAACTCTCATCATCACCGCCTATCATAATTTAACCTGCCGTCATATCATATCACGGCTCTAGAGATCGGCCCTACCGTGCCATAAAAATACATCACGCTGCCGCATTCGCCATAACCACATCCTCCTCCCCCTCCTCCCCAACCTCCTGCAACTCGCCCCCCTTCCTCTGATGCTCCTTCAAATCCGCTAAACTCCACGTCGATATTCCCTCCTGATCCTTCGGCGCGAACGGCTGCGCCATGGTCCTCAGAAACTTCTTTGCGATGGCGACTGCCATATCTGTCGACAGGTTGACGTCCGACTCCAGGAGGGCTTGGTTGATCCACTTGGGCAATTGACTTCGCTTCTTTCCGAACCGGCGGTCAGCGAGCACCATTATCCCGTAATCATCCTTCCCACGGAGGACACGACCCAGACACTGTGCTGCGTGGCGCATCGCGTCGAAAGAGAGGAAGTCATTTTCTCGGATGCGGTAGTTTTCGCGGAGGAATTCGAGGCGGGCTTTTAGGATCCGGGATTGGGTGTATTGGAAGGGGACTCCTGTGTACATAATTAGTGGTGAGCACCAGTGAGTTGGAAGACGTACCTATACAGAGCACGGTTCGACCGTAATGGTGGTCGAAATCTATTCCTTCCGAGACTTTGCCACGGGCGACACAGAGCATGACTGCGCCTCTTCCATTACAGCAAGCGGTTCGGTAGGTTTCTAGTGCTAGACTGGTTTCTTGACTGTCGGGAGTTTCTACAAGGATCAACTTGTATTTCCAGACTTCGTCCAGAATTCCCTGCAAGCAATCAGTCCAAGCCCGTGATATACTGGGACTGAGAAAACCTACCATTCCTTGCCACATACTAATGATGCTCTCCATGTATAGATAACTAGGAAAGAACACAACCATCCCATCAGGCGTAATCTTAGAGAATTCGACTAAAAGACTGCCGTAATTTCGGACGACACTCGGGTCATTTCTGATCTCGAAGCGTGTGCTAACTGCTACTTGGTCACTACCCCTAGTGACGATCATTGGTAAGAAACTTCTTCGTGCAAGTGTCATGGAATACGACTCTTGCACGACCGTGTTGAACTGCAACATCTTGGGATACATCTCTAGTGGAGAGATGGTTCCCGAGGTGATGACAACTGAGGAGAACCTCTCGAAAACTGGCTTGATGGCAATAGATGCATCTAGACAAGTAAAGTGGAGAATTGGATTCGGCACAGTAGCTGTCTCAGACTCAAAGGGCTCAAGAATAAGCAAAAACCCTTTCTCGTATGTCGCAACCAAGGTTGCAAACATCGCCACCTCTTGTAGCGACTTATAGTCCTCAATGTTCGCTAACTCTAAGGTTCGGACAAGCGAGGTTAAACGTTCAGCACAGAACCTATAATCTTGTCAGACTAACTTATCATCTCCCGAAGGCTATTACAAACCTCAATGGCTTCTTCTCGATAAAAGTCAAGTCCTTCAAGTGCTGAAGAAATGAAGAGGGTGTTTCTGAAATGACATGCAACACCTTCATTCTTGTCTTTACGCAGTCAACCCTCATATTCCTGCCCAGACGGAAGGTGCAAATACCTTGAGATACTCAACAAACCGTTTCAAAAATGCCAGGAAGTGCTCAGCTCTTCTGATATTCCCAGGTACTGCCTCCTTCAACAAATCCTTGGGCAATACTTCTAAAAGTCAATCTCCAATCTTGCTAGAATAAATCCAGTAATCTTACCAGGATTAGCCATGAAAGAATCTTCTTCGGTCCCCCCATCAACGTCCCGCAAGCCTTCAACAAGTTTCTTATACTCGTTTTGTAGCTTCTCCGCGTCCGTTGCCTTCATCTCGCTGATCCTCTTTTCAAGATTCTGTGCACCTCTAGCTGCTCGACGGAGCGAGTCATCTGTTAAGTCAATGCTAAGAGATTCAATGCACACGTTGTCTATCACAATCCCGGACAAACAATTAACTCAAGTCACCCGTGAAGACCAAGACGAAAACCAACCAATATTATGCGCCTCGTCGAAGACAACTATACAGTCTTTAGAGAGCTCCTTAGAAACCCTCTCGGCGATCTTGGGATCTAACAGGTAATGGTATGAGTAGATTATGACATTGCAAAACGGCATCTAGGGCGGTCTGTCAGCACAGAGCTCAGCCAATCCCGCCCGACAGACCACTAAACCATTCTTCGAGCGGTAAAGTAAGGACACTGCGTATGCTTCTCCCCATACTTCAACATCCCATCAAGCGTGTAAACCCCAGGCGGAATCAAGTTGTGCGGCTCGAGTGTATCCAGATTCTACCAAAGTCAGCACCCACCCAGAACCGCCGCCCTACCGTCGCCACCAACCACGGGAACAAGAAATACCCACATCATGAAATACACAAACTTCAACTTCTTCTCCCTTCGCCTTCTTCTCCTTGACGAACCCCGCCGTAAGACTCCTACACCTGGCATCAACCACATTGCCATTCCTCTCCCTTCTCACACTCGGATGCAGGCAAAGATTCTTCCGACTCGTCAACCCCAACCCGCGAAACTCCTCCACATACCCGAGCTCTTTACTCCGGTATGCCATGAGCGCTTTCAATTCTGCCAGCGCCTTCTCGATCTCGGACATGGTACGGGAGCAGTAAATCAGCTTCCTAGGTTCGGGGAACGATTGCTGGTAGGCTACGATTAGGGAGAGTAGGGAAACAGTTTTGCCGGTTCCTGAAGGCATCTCGAGGACGCAGTGGCCACCAGCATCTAGGGTTCCTACAAAGACTATTAGCACTTCTGCACATTGTGGAAGCTAGAGGAGGGAGGAGCTACTCTTTAGATCTGCCATGTAGCTTCATCAGTAGCAAAGTCAGTCCGAATACGGAGGTCCGAAGACTCGAAGATCCGAATAAACATACGCATATTGCTCTAGCCAGGAGCCAACGTTAGCAATCACTCCCTCACAAGTTCGACAAAGGAGCCGCCACTCACCAGGATAAATCCTTGGGTAAGGGAAGAGTACTTCCAGCTCACTAAATAGCTTGACATTAATTCCCGCTCTTTCTCCAATTCGGAGTTATAGAATAACATACTCGATCTTGAACCTCATAGCGAGCTATAGTGGGGCGGCACGGTGGAGGGGTCGGGGCGGGGCGTTCTTCCTTTAGAATATTTGAGCCTCCGAGGGTGGTTTGGGTGGGAGACGCGTTCGAAGGGTTTCGCGCACATTGCCAAGATTACATTACATATCCAACTGCCGTCGGGGTGATAGTGGGGTCCGAATTTTGGATGTGATTTGTGACTTATATAAGCACGGATTTTGTACAAGGGTCCGGCATATAGCGATTGCACACGCTATTTTGTGACCCACAATATTTCACGGATTTTTTGCTGGTAAGCCACTTTGGTGTGTGCGAAAACTTTTTTTTATAAACTTTTTTCTATTGGGGGTCGCGTGCTACTCTACTCGAGTAAAGCTTATGCCCCTCCGTCAACTATCACTCCTTAACCTGGCCTAACAATACAGGGTACAAGGTACAGGGATAAAAAAGTGGTACAGCGCAAGGGTGGGTTGGGTTGACTCCGGACCGAATTATGGTACACTGTAACCAAACCACACTCTTAGAGAAAATAGGTTGCAATGGTGAAGCCCCTCTTAAACCACATTCCTTTACCATTCAGTCTTCTAGCTCATATGCAAAATTTTTTAACCATCATCAATGGACAAGAAAAATAAATTCACAATAGTATAACAGATATGTATAATCCCAACATGTAGATACAGGGGAATATTGATTTTGAAAATATGTTGCCAGCCCCCCAAGCCTGGTTGAAATGAGGTTAGCATTAAACAGAATCCCAGTTTAAAGGCCTCAGAACCAGACTCAAAAAGCACCTATACATGCTTGATTTGATGGCAAATATGCTGCAAGAGATGTTATCTGCATGACCCACTAATATTTTCCTTTATCAGTTGCATGGCACAAGAGGAAACACTTATCTTTTGAATTGTTCCCTCTCAAGCGTACTACTTCTTCAAAGACTTTAGTTATGCAACGTACCACTTTTTTATCCCTGTACCTTGTATCCCAGCCCTCCACCTGCCTTACTGCCTTTTGCAACAGTGTTCACAACCCATCCGCTAAGGTCAGCGCCACTGGCCAAGAATCACCACACCCCATACCGTAACCAAATAAACCTCTCCCACTCACGACAAATACCCCTCCAACACATCATTCCTCCTGAGCAATGTTAAGGCAAGAAGCATACACTATCTTGCACACCCGGCCTTTGACCTAACTTATCTTTTTCCTGCAATTAAAGGTCTAATCAACTAGCAGCCCGTTGACTGACCGGTCAAGCATATCCTTTGACATGTTTCCTAATTCATCAGCAAAAAAGGTGGCCTTCGTCAGATACAGTAGTGTTGCGTCCTGACTCTCCCCGCCTGGACCCTGCGTCCTGTGCATCCTGTGCGTCCTGTACCCCTACGACATACCTTGTTGCGTCAGGTGCGTCCGGAGACCCTTGCCTCCACTGGGTTCCGTCCGGATATATCCAACCAAGCAACCCTGCCTCCCATGCATTCTGACTTAAACCTCAACACCATCTCACATCAGGATTCACTACTACTCTTGATTCTGTTTTCAGCCTTCTTTGTCTTCTAGCCCGGATGTGAGCAAGGAGTATTTCTTGGCAAAGAAAATATAGTTAGTGCTGGCGCCTGGTGAGAAAGCCATCATACCCTGGATCGTAAATTTGCGCTAAAGACCCCATGTCCGACTCGGAGTCCGAGTCACACCGGCACTCAGAGTTCTCTTTTCAGAACATCCTCTTTGAATGAGCGAAAATGCCAGCTCACTCCAGTCTGAAAGGGAGTGATAGCCATAATACTCTCAAGTCTAGCATAGTGCCTGGTGGTTTCTCGGCACTTAGCCTCAAACTGGACGCGACGCGACACTCTTTTCATCGCAACACTCAACATCCACACTCCCGGGCCACAGCTGCAACACTCCCCCACAGCCAGACAATCAATCCTGAATCTGACACCTGGAGGTTCCTGGGCTCGATGCCAGCTATCCAGCGGTATAAGATTCATCCCCAGAGGGATATTATTCATGAAGTTACAGGGCTGAATGGGGTGGGGTGCTGGCGATCTCAGAACTCGATGGCAGATCCCTCCGCAACCACTGCTCCGATCCTGAATCTGATTGCGGGAGATTATTGGGCTGGACGCCAGCTACGCAATGGTATAAGGTACGTCCCTGTCACATCAAAACTCATGAAATCGCTGTCTTCTGTGCAGGGTGTATCAGGTATCAAGCTGGCGATATTTTACTCGATGGCAGATATCTCCACAACCAATGGTTGGATTTTGATTCCGTTTGCGGGAGGCTGTTGGGCTTGACGCCAGCTTTCCAACGGTATAAGGTACGTCTCTGTCGCATCAAAGCCCAGGAAATCGCTGTCTTCTGTGGAGAGGATCTTTATAGTAGCCCTGGCGATATTTTACTCAATGGCAGATTACTCCACGACCGGTGGACGGATTTTGCTGCTCTTTGCGGGGGATTGTTGGGCTCGACGCCAGCTACGCGGCAGTATAAGATACGTCTCTGTCGCATTATAACCCAGGAAATCGCTGACTCTTGTGGGGGTTGTCTTTATAGATACTCTGGCGATCCCAGAACTCGATGGCTGATTCCTCCACGACCACTGCTCCGATCCTGAATCTGATTGCGGGAGATTGTTGGGCTCGACGCCAGCTGCGCAGCGGTATAAAGGACGTCTCTGTAGCATCAAAACCCAGGAAATCGCTGACCCTTATGAGAGTTGTCTTTATAGCTACCCTGGCGATCTCAGAACTCGATGGCAGATTCCTCCACAACCACTGCTCCGATCCTGAGTCTGATTGCGGGGGATTGTTGGGCTCGACGCCAGCTACGCAGCGCTATAAAGGACGTCTCTGTCTTCTGTGGAGAGGATCTTTATAGTAGCCCTGGCGATATTTTACTCGATGGAAGATAACTCCACAACCGCTGGACCGATCTTGATGCTCTTTGCGGGAGGTTGTTAGGCTTGGCGCCAGCTTCCCAACGGTGTAAGGTACGTCTCCGTCGCATCAGAACTCAGGAATTCGCTGTCTTCTGTGGAGGGTATATCAGGTATAAAGCTGGAGATATTTTACTCGACGGCGGATTACTCGACGACCGCTGGACGGATTCTGATGCTCTTTGCGGGGGGCTATTGGCCATGACACCGGCTTCACAATGATGTAAGATACTTCCCCCCGCGAATTTTATTCATGAAGTTACAGTACTGAATGGTGTGCTGGCAATCCCAGAACTCGATGGCTGATTCCTCCATAACCGCTGGGCCGATTCTGGATCTGATTGCAGAGGATTGTTGGGCTTGACGCCAGCTACGCGGCGGTATAAGGTACGTCTCTGTCGCATCGAAACTCATGAATCCGCCAACCCTTCTGAGAGTGGTCTTTCTACAGGTCCCTGAACTCGATGGCAGATTCCTCCACAACCACTGGGCCGA